>Ga0180074_1000245_pt1 | contig 10913 bp, 10 predicted proteins | sample EasRiv366_16_10D_FD_121773 | JGI IMG/M metagenome (GOLD analysis project Ga0180074, IMG submission 121773) | Soil microbial communities from meander-bound floodplain in the East River, Colorado, USA - East River metaG ERMLT366_16_10D | ecosystem: Environmental > Terrestrial > Soil > Floodplain ...
CAACTTCGTCACGTTGACAGGCGACCAGCTATTTGATGCGGTGCGCAGCGCGATTGAAAAAATCCATGAATTGCCTGATCTCTCAAAGACCGGCAAATTGCTGTTCGAGCGTGCCACACTCAAAATCTATGACCGCCCCACGTTGCGCGCGGTGATTCAAGTGCTGAATGAAATGGATTTGAGCGAGCACGAAGGCATTGATATGAAGGGCGATATGTATGAGTACCTGCTCAACCAGATCGCCACCTCCGGCACGAATGGACAGTTCCGCACGCCGCGCCATATCATTGATTTGATCGTGGCGTTGATCGACCCACAGCCGAACGAAACCATGGTGGACCCCGCCTGTGGCACGGCAGGTTTTATCGTCTCAGCCTTCACGCACATTCTGCGTCAGCACACCTCGAAAGCGGAGTTGCAACGCGGCAGGCTTTCAGGCGATAAACTCACCACCCCGCAATGGAAATTTCTCGAAGAGCGCGCCTTCACCGGATTTGACAATGACGCCAACATGGTGAAGGTAGCGATTTTGAATCTCTACCTTCACAAAATGGAAAAAGCGGACATCCGCTTCCATAACCCGCTGACGGCTGGAATCGGTTCCCCGTACCCTGGCAAAACCTTTGACATTGTGCTCGCCAACCCGCCTTTCGCGGGCAAGATCCAATCCGAAAGCATTCTCGCCGATTTGAATCTCGATACACGCGCCACCGAATTGTTATTCGTGAAATGGTTTATCGATCATCTTTCACCCACCGGACGCGCGGGTGTGATCGTACCGAATGGCGTGTTATTTGGCGGGAACAAAGCCGCTGTGAAAATTCGAGAATTGCTAGTCAATGAATATGGCTTGCAAGCTGTGATCAGTTTGGCTTCGGGTGTATTCAAACCCTATTCAGGCGTTGGCACTGCGATTCTTATTTTGGATAGAACCAAAGCGAAGCGCAAGAAAGATGATTTTGTTTGGTTTTACGATTTAACTGCCGATGGCTTTTCATTGGATGATAAACGCACACCCATTGAAGCCAACGACATCCCCGATGTATTAGCCAAATGGGAAAAGCGCGAAGAAGGCACGAATAGTTACCGTGTGCCGATTGCAAAAATTATCGAAAACGAAGACCACTCTCTCGCCGCAGGGCATTACAGACTCGTAACCGCGCAAGCCACACAACACGACACACCGCAAGATATTTTGCGCGATGTGTTGGAATTGGAAGATGAGATTACGAAGAAAACAAAACATTTGATGAAGGCAATAGAAAAATGAGTAAGTGGTCTCTTGTTCGCATTGATGAAATCTGCGAAGTCAATCCAAAAATAGGCAGAGGTGTTCTTTCGCCAGACACTTTAGTTTCATTTTTGCCAATGGCGGCGGTTGCAGAAAATGGTGGTGGGATAATCAATGTGCCAGAACGTGCCTATCATGAAGTTTCAAAAGGTTATACTTATTTTCAGGATAACGATGTACTTTTTGCAAAGATTACGCCTTGCATGGAAAATGGCAAGGTGGTTATTGCAAAGAACTTGAAAAATAATATAGGGTTTGGTTCAACAGAATTCCATGTTCGTTGTTCATCAGAAGTTTTGCCAAAATGGATTTTTGCTTTTCTAATTCAGCCGTCTTATCGTGAACAAGCAAGACGGAATTTTACAGGTACAGCGGGACAACAAAGAGTACCCACAGACTTTATAAAAAACTCAATTATTCCTCTTCCTCCCCTCCCCGAACAAGAGCGGATCGTGCGCCTGCTGGACGAAGCCGAAGCCCTACGAGCCACACGTAAACGCGCAAATGTCCGCATGGGGCAATTTGTCCCTGCGCTATTTCAGGAGTTGTTTGATACAGCTTCAAATGAAATCATTTCCAATTCGAATAACGATTGGAAAGAAATGAAATTGGGCGATGTGTGTAGTTTTATTAGAGGACCATTTGGGGGAAGCCTCAAGAAAAATGTATTCAAGAGTGATGGTTATGCTGTTTACGAACAGAGACACGCAATTCACAAAGACTATAGCGAAATACGATACTTTATCAACGAAGAAAAATTCAAGGAAATGGCAAGATTTGAGTTGCACCCTGGCGAACTAATAATGAGTTGCTCTGGTGTTACTTTGGGTAGAGTTTCGATTGCTCCTGAAAATATAAAGCCAGGTATTATCAATCAAGCATTGCTAAAACTTACTCCATCAAATAAAAAGATATCGGTTGAATTCTTGAAAATATGGATGGAGAGTGAAAGTTTTCAAGTCAGTATCAGAAAATATTCTCAAGGTGCTGCAATTCCAAACGTTGCTTCAGTCAAAATATTGAAAGATATTCCAATCTATCTTCCGCCACTTGCCCTCCAGCGTGAATTTGCGGCGCGGGTGGAGGCAGCGCGCGGCGTGCAGTCCGCGCAGGCACGGTCCGCTGAGAGGATAGAAGCGTTGTATCAGAGTATGTTGTCCCGTGCGTTTGCGGGAGAGTTGTGATATGTCACCAAGAAGATCAACTCTATCATCCAATCAAAAGCTTACCTTGGCAATAGCGTTGCTTGCAGTTGTAGTTACAATCCTCACCGCTTTTGTATCTGGGCATGATTGGTTTTCGCCTCCATCGCCCACTTCTACAGGAATTTCGACATCGCCACAGAACTTGCTGCCAAAAACAGATACCCCTGACACAACGTCTATAATAGAACCTTCCTGCATCTGGAGCTGGGAATTCAATACAAATGGTGATCGTGAAGGATGGCAGGTCAATTCATCGGTAAATAATCTTAGGGTGGAAGGTGGAGCATTGCGTGGAGAATATGGTCAGTTCGATCCCAGTCTGCTCAGCCCGCAGCAATTGAATATTGATACATCCAGGTATACAACTCTATCGATTGGTTATCAAATCGATTCCGACGATTCTGAGGGTCAATTAATGTGGAATCCTAAAAACGACGAAGATTTTTCAGGTGCACTGCATCTACTGTACGGCATCATGACCGATGGTAAATGGCACACACTAAATATCCACCTCAACGATGATGCAAATTGGTCGTCAATTCCTGTTGTCAACACGTTGCGTCTTGATCCTGTTCACAACGCAATATCAGGGACGTTTGCATATGATTACATTAGAATATGTGAATAGGACACATAGAGATAACGTGAGCAAGATGGTCAACCTTATGCGGGAGTTACAGTCCGCTACGGGGGAGGAGTTGCGCCCGCTGTTTGGGCGGACGTTGCTGCCTTCCCACAAGGGGCAATTAACCCCTTCCTAACATCGTGGAAGATATCCCACTCGGATACCTTTCGGGGATAAAATATTTGAGTTGGGCAGGGATACGAATGATTTGTTCATTTATGGAGAAAACATCATGACCGAATCTGAAGACATTGATCTTAGTAAATATGAATGGCAGGACACGAAGACCCGAACCCTGTATCAAAAGTTCCAGGAGTGGGTTCAAAGAATTGCCGAATTTAGGTACTTATACCCGCCTTTCGCGTACATCTTCATAACTAAGCCCAAATTCGAGACCTACCTCGTTGATATTGCCAAAAACATCGGAATTGATGACGAAACCAGCAGGGCAAGCCTGCAGAACCATTGGAAAAGACTGAGTCAATACAATGTTCGAATCCAGTTAATCATACTGCTGATCTCTTTTTCAATACTAGGAATGCTTACTTATCTCGCGGGGATTTACGGATCTTTTTGGTTGGATGTTGAAGATCGGCTACTCGGGAGAAATCCCGATACAGCGATTCTTGTCAATTTCCTGTCGATTATTCTGATTCTGGCGCTTCTCAATGGGCTTGCGCTTTTCACCACAGCCAACCGGGTCGCGATATCCATCGTAAGCAGGCGCTATTCGGATACTGTAACTCTCGCTGCAACCCTGTCCAGCCTGATCGATATGCTGCGTGTCGACGCCCTGGGGACCTTCTCAAATCGAAGGAATTTACAAAGCAAGCTTAATTTTCTGAGCAGGCGCATTCTGATGCTTGCTTACCAATATAAGAGCGAATCTCTCGAAGACCAGCAATGGATTTATTCACATTTCAAAGGCATGGAGCGTTACATCCGCGACCACGAACACCTTATCGTCGCTCCGAAAGCAGATTCGCTGGAGATACTCAGGCGGGATTTCTACCATCTCCTGAAAATTCTCATCAGCGGCGAGTATGGTGAATTCAAGTATGAATATGCTCAACCGCCCGATGCATCAGCCCAAACCACAGCCGGCAAAGTGGGGAAGGCAATTTCGGGATTCGTAGGCATTGTCCTACCCACCCTACTCTTATATCTAATCTTGTTTACCGATCAACAGGAGCGTATCGCCAGAATCGGATTGGATACAAAAACAGTCGCATTGATATCCCTGGCTTGGTTTCTTCTCACCCTAGATGCTACATTGAAGCTGGGGATTGTTGATCGCATTACCGGGCTGGCAAAATCTATTCGTGATTTAGGGTAACTCTTTGCGTGAAAGAGTTGGCACTTTGATTCAACAACTATTGGCACATGCAGCGCGCATCGTGGCATATCTCGATAGGGTCCAAGCACGACTGGCGTCCCACAAGGGGATGATATCGCTGCGGCAGTTACAGTCCGCTACGGGGGGAGGAATTGTCCGCGCTGTTTGGGCGGACGTTGATATCATGCCCGAAGGGTATCGTCATATATAGAGGAGCACATATGAAGCTGTTTTATCTGTCATGGCTTTTGGGTATACTGTCCTATTATTTCCAGGTTGAGATCCGAATGGAAATGGATAAGACATTCACAGGTGAATTATGAGGAACTCAATGCGCAATGGGAATATCTTTACTATGGTTGGCGGGCTTTTGTTCATTCTGACAGTGTTTGCTTGTTCATCACCGGCTTCATTGCCACCCGCCACCCCAACCTATTCTCAGGCAAGCCTGACGCCAGTGATCTCCCATACGCCTACCCCAACCTTTACAGCCACGGCAACCCGTCAACCCACTTTTACAGCCACAACAGTCCCTACCTCAGCGCTTGCCAATCATCAAGGACGTGTGATCCGAAGCGAACACTTCGATGATCCTTCTGATTTCAGCCTGGCGATGGATGCTGTTGCCGAAGAATACTCCATCACAGACGGTCGTCTTGTTCTTGTCGCTAAAGTATCTCCAAAGAATGTGAGCCCCTGGGAGGATGACGATTCCGCAGGGCGGACGACTTTTTCACCAGGTGTTGGGAATGTATCTGTCTTCTTGTTCCGGGTTGAGGAGAACACTTATTTTGGGTTTCATTTTGAAATTTACGAAACCACCGATACTGGACTCCAATATCATGGGGTTAACCTGCAACGGCTGGATAACCGGTTGAAGCTCTACTTCCGCGTGGGGCAGGATGGCGTCACCCGCGATATTCTCACCTACCCCGTTTATGAATTTCAATTTGGTACATGGTATTACTATTCTTTGCAAGTACTGCCAGATGGACTCGTCACTGCCCGGTTGTGGGAGCGCGACCAGCCAGCGAAGGTGATCTTTGACCAGACAGTACAAGTTGACTCAAGTTGGGCAAAGCCTGGTTTTACGTTTGTAGTCACATCGGTTCAAGGGAAAATGGAAGTGGACGAATACCAGGAAATTGAATTGACCGATGCAAAATAAAGCTGGGAGCCCGCTGGCGGCACTGGCACTTACCGTAAGCGCAGGTGAGGTCAACACATTGCCAGAGCGGTAGTTGAGTAGGGCTCTCACCCGTATCGATACCCAATCCGCGCGCAGAATACCCCGCCGAGGGTGTGACCGCAGGGAGGGGCGTTTAAGGGAGAGTTGTGAATACCTAAGGGTTTGTCCCGATAACCTTCGTCGTGTCAAGCAGGAGAGTCTTGCCTGCGGGATTGCGAGTCAGTCAAGGAAACCCTTAGGGTCTCGGATGATGATATCCGCGTGGCTGGTGGCGGTGCGGCGGTTACAGTCCGCTACGGGGGAGGATGGGAGAGTCCACGCGGCTCGAATAATTATTGTTAAAAGGAGTCAAATGAACAGTGAATACGATCTTTAAGGCAATCGTCAGTTTAGTGGTCACGGCATTCGTCCCCGTTGTAGAAGGTGGTCTTCTCTTTGTCCTTTTTCTGGCACTCGTAATGTTCTTTCCGCTCTCGGGTCCGGGATTTGGATTGGGTCTTGGCGACCTGGGTCCACTCGCACTCCTATTAGTGGCGGCGTCCGTCATGCTGCTTCTGGGATTCCTCGTTTCGCTTATGTATACATTCCTGCTTGGGCTCCCCGCTCTGCTGATCGGTTGGCATTTTCGAGCGATCCGTTGGTGGACTACTCTGATCGTAGCGTTTCTGATCGGCGTAATACCCCCAACCCTCTCCATGCTTGCTTCCCCCATTGGGCAGCCCGAAGGTACACCTATATGGCGGAGCACGGATCCTGCCGACCTGATCTGGGTCTTGAGCAGTGCCCCATTATTTGGATTGATCGGATTAAGCAGCGGTCTCGTATTCTGGCTGTTGTGGAGATATTGGGTCCAGCCTGATTCCCCTGCGGGTCGCCCACGTAAAGTTGAAATGAAACCGTCCGGTGTCCATGAATGAAAAACGTTGCTGTCCTTGCTGCGACCATCGGCGACCGCAGGGAGGGCGTTTGCGTCCTAGAGGATGCTGCGCGAGGTGAGTTGTGACCCCCATCCCGTCCTTCCCCCAAACCCAACCCCGCTTAAGAGCGCGGGGCATAGTGCGAATTTAGGGAAAGGGGAATTGCTTTTGTTCGGTGTGTCCGTTATTTTATTAATCGCGTTCACGCTGTTCGAGTCCGCTCTGGAGGGGGATGTCGCCTGGCGTGGAAAATAGGAAGCACCATCAAAGAACAACAAATGTTCTATTGAAACTACATCTGGTTTTTGCTACACTTCTTTAATATACTAATGAACTGCCCGGTTTGGGATTCTTAGGCAAGTATTTATCCCTATTAGTAACATTACTGCCAATGGAATTGTTTTCCATATAGGGCAAAGGCTGTGCCGACCAGCACGGCATTGTTGTATGCCAAAGGAGGAGGTTGCCATGCCATATCTTGATGCTGCCCTTGCGTTCGCTCTAACCATGCTCGCAGTCTCGACGCTTGTGACACAAATCGTTCGCCTTGTACAAAATATGTTCAAAGTGCGCACCAAAGTATTGAAGGAGATGTTGAACGAGTATTTTACAACGGAACTGGAACCAGTCATCAAGAGGGAATTGAACCGGTTACAACAGGAAATAAAGGCCGACGTTGCCTCGCAAGTGGAAACACATGCTGCGGCACTCACGGTGAGCATGCCTTTCAAGGGTGATGAACTGAAAAAGCTTATAGAGGTATCCACCGAGGAGCTGACGGAACGACTGAAACGAAGCGATCTCGGCGGAAAGCTATTGCAGGAACTTGGCAATAAAGCCAATATCGTCTTCTACGAACTGGGACAGCGTTACGAGATTGTGGGCAATAGGTATACCGAATCCTTCCGGGCGCGCTCAAGATTTTGGACAACCATCGTGGCGTTCATTCTCGCCTTTGTGCTCAACATCGACAGCCTTTACATTGCAAATACGTACATCAAAAATGAAGGCATGCGTCAAGCTGTTATTGCGCAAAAAGATTCCTTGGAGGAGGGCTACAAGACCCTGGCGGAGAAACTTGAACTGGAGCAGAACAAAACAGAGATTACCAAGGCAGAGTTCGAGCAAGCATTCAGTGACAGCCAGAAACAACTCGATGTTTTCACGAGCGCCGGTTTTCCGATAGGCTGGTCCTATTTTCCGTATGTCTGTAAACAAAAACCGGAATCTCCAGATTGCCTACAGAGAGATATTCCGTTCGAAAAAATAATCTGGGTGATTGGGTGCATTCTCACGGGATTGTTGGCCGGACTCGGTGCACCGTTCTGGTACGATGCAGTCACCGGGATTTCACGCGCCGTCCAGAGCGTACGCATCGCCAAAAAACCTGATGCTGAAACTTAGTCTTGTAGGAAGGTCATTGCTGTTGTTCAGCCTTTCCATTGCTTGATTGATCGCATTCACGCCCCGTTTGTGTCCGCGCTGGATAGGGCGTTTAAGGGAGAACTATGATTATGTCATTGCGAGACGTCGCGCGAAGCGTCCCGTCGAAGCAATCCCCTGTTATAAGAGGAGACATCGTCCCTTTAGTCATCTGATCGTCGCTGCTTGTGCAGGCGCTCTTATTGCTGCCCTCTGCTGCGATATAGTTCGAGCGCCTCGGTCAGAATCCGGCGCGCTTCAATGCTGTATGGCTCGCATTGAAACATAATGTGCTGTATGCCCAGTTCCGCATATCCGCGCATTGCCGATGCGATCTCCTCCACTGTCCCTATCAAGGGATTGTCGAAGAAACTCGGTTTGTTTGCCTGGAGATCGGGGAACCAGAGGCCGATCAGAGCCGTGACACCCACTGTGGCCGGATCGCGCCCAACCGCGAGGCGTGCCTCGCGGATTTTGGTCAGTGGCTCGACCATTGTTTCAGGTTTGCCCATATAGCCCGTGTTCCAGAGGTCGGCATACTGTGCGGTCAGCTTGAGCATTCGTGGACTCCCACGCTCACAACCCACCATCAAAGGCGGCCCTTCTGACCGTGGACCACGCGGTAGGATGTCACAGTTTCGTGCTTGATAATACTGTCCCGCAAAATCGACATGCCCTTCGTGCAGCAGTGGCTTGAGGATCTGCAAGGCCTCTTCAAATCGTCCCACGCGATGGTCGAACGGTAACCCGAACGCCTGATATTCCGGCTCGTTCCAGCCCGCGCCGACACCCAGGATTAAGCGCCCATGGCTCACCTCATCGAGAGTCGTTGCCATTTTCGCCAAGACAGCTGGATTGCGAAAGGAATTGCACGTGACCAGCGTGCCAAGTTCCACGCGGTGTGTCGCTTCGGCGAGCGCTGCCAGCATGGTCCAGCATTCCCAAATTCCACGGGTCGGTTGACCAGGATAGCGATACAAGAAGTGGTCAGGAAGCCAGATGCTATCGAAGCCATCTGTCTCCGCCTGTTGCGCGATGGCGCGGATCGACTCATACGTCCGCTTGCTGTTGTTTTCGCGCTCGTTCGCCAGGAATACCATCAGCCCAATCTTCATGGCTTGCCTTCCACTTTCTTCGCAACCCAAGATCTCCAAGCAGAAGTATCCTGTCTCAGGACTCGCAAAGGTTGCTCGCTTCTGTGAGTGGGATCTGGAACGCGATTCTCTCGCCAGGGTCTGTTCATCTCATTCATGATAGTCTGAAAAGGTGACAGGATCGTTCCTAATTGATCGTGTTTTCGAGGTGCTAACTGGCAAAACGCCGAAGATGCGACCATCGGCGACCGTAGGGAGGGCGTTGAAGCCTGCTTACAATTTTGTATCAGTTCACCACCAAAATCTGTCCCTGATGTAGAATACCGTTTAGCTCATAAATAGCTTTACTTCTGATACGTATTTGTGCACTGAATCCATATTTCAAGTAAAGTAGATTTTGCGACACTTTGTAGCATTGGCATCCATGGCAGCTGCGCATCGCTTTAGCTGATCAGGAAACAAAAGGTATGGAAACCAGCCCAGATCACGAACAGGAAATTAACACTCCCGAAACAAATGATGCAATTCCCCAAAATGCGATCTTGATCATCGAAGGGGTTATCGTCCATTCGCTTAAGGAATCGGTCATCAACATCGGGCGCAAGCTTGGGAATCACATCACCATTGACGACCCGCGAATTTCCCGTCAACATGCTCAATTACGAGCCATCCAGGGACATTTCGTGTTGTTCGATTTAGACTCTATGGGCGGCACCTTTGTCAACGGTCAACGCACGACGCAGATTGTGTTATACCCGGGCGATGCCATCTCACTGGCTGGCGTGACAATGATCTTTGCCCAGGATGACCCGACTCTACGCTCAGGTCAGGTGGAAACTTCGCCACTGGGTGCCTCGGCGTCAAATCAGCAGCCCACCCCTACGATGGAAAAAAGCACAATCGATATCAAAGTTAGCGGCAGCAAATCTCAAAAGCCGGGAGATACCGCCGCCCCGGAGGGACGGGCTGGCAAATATATGCCGCTTGAAAAGTACCTGCGCAAGCTCCCTGAAAGCCAAAGCGAAGTTACACTTCACTTTGAGCAGATCGAAAAGATATTGAACACCAAACTGCCAGCGTCTGCGTATGAAGACCGACGCTGGTGGGATCATGAGAAAGAGGGCAACCATGTCAGTGCGCGCGCATGGGCAAATGCGGGCTGGAAGATCGAGAGTGTTGATTTCAACGAGAAACGAGTAAGACTGGTTCGAATATGATTGCGAAGGTCAACACGCTGCGGGAGGTACAGTCCGATACGGGGGGATGAGTTGCGCCTGCTCGTTGGGCGGATGTTGACATCTAGAGATCTTGAAGCAGGACGGTAAAACCGTATCCAAGAAACTCGGTTAAGCCGGCTGCGCTGCGTATGGGTGGAATATGCTATTGCTTCTAAGCAAATTTTCTCTATACTGAATTTGCTGGCAATATATAGAGTCGTGCCAATTCACTTATGCGAGCGGATACAAGTCCGCTTGAAAGGAGAATGAAATGGACATCAAGGAGCTCGCTCAGAATACGGTTGATATGTTCAATGACCGCAGCTTTCGCGAAAAAGCCAGGGATGTAGCCAACGCGAACATAGTAGTCTTTGATAAACCGGTAGTGGCTCAAAATACATGATTGAAAGAAATAGCCAGGTTATATTCAATGACGAACCAACGGGTTACGAGATGATGCATATACTCTGCTTTAGAAAAGGATAATGTTTTATGGACATATCTGGCTAACTTTTGTCTCAAGGTACAATTCCAACGTTCCATGTGATTGGTCTCGCCACTGTCTTTACCTACACTGCGATGGGTCTCTTTTGGAAAGACTTTTTGATAAGCGTCCC
>Ga0180074_1000246_pt1 | contig 10825 bp, 9 predicted proteins | sample EasRiv366_16_10D_FD_121773 | JGI IMG/M metagenome (GOLD analysis project Ga0180074, IMG submission 121773) | Soil microbial communities from meander-bound floodplain in the East River, Colorado, USA - East River metaG ERMLT366_16_10D | ecosystem: Environmental > Terrestrial > Soil > Floodplain ...
AAAAACTCCAAAAAAGACGAGCCGCCCTTAAGTCCATCGGTGCTTTCTGGATCAAAAATGCAAAGATGCTCAATCCCAGTAAAACATACCACCGGCTGGCAACAGTCGGAATCATAGGAGGTGCCCAAAACGTTAGGAAGAAAAGACAGACGAGTATCGCGGGCAGCCATTTCCCGCGCAACGTTTCATCAGGCAGGGTTCTTACGTTTCGTAAGCCATCTCCCTCGTGTACTACCAATGATGATGCTTGAATGTTTTTCATATTAGTTCCACTCGCGGGCGAGAAGATCACTCATTTCCATCGCGCAAGACTCCACACTGAAATTCTTTGCAAGCTGATAAGCCTGTTGAATAAGACGCTGGCGTAATCCAGTTTCCAAAACCAAGTGTTTTACTGCTGTCGCCAAGGCTTCCGCTTCTCCAGGAGGAACGAGTAGTGCATGTTGCTCATTATGTATAAAAGCTGGAATTCCCCCCACCGAGGTGGTAATCACCGGGCAACAATTTGCGGCCGCCTCCCATATCACCCTTGGGAATCCTTCAGTAAATGTAGGCAATATAAATATATCTGACGAACGATATAAGTTTAACAATCTTTCCCCAAAAGGGAGATGACCATGCCAGCGAATGTAGTCCGTAATTTTCAAGTCGCGCGCAAGTTGTTGATACTTTGAATAACCCGGCTCGTCAAGAGCACCTGCCACATCAAGAGTACAACTTACTCCTTGTCGGTGCAGCATTGCCACCGAAGTCAACAGTTCCCGAATGCCTTTTAAGTCGTGCAAACGACCGCAAAAAAAGAGGCGGAGCGGGTTGTTGAGCAGCCGCACTTGCAAAGGTGAGAATTCCGCCAGGCGAATAGTATTGGTCGGGACAAAATGAGCCTGAATATTATAAATATCTTTAAGTTCACCGACGTGAAGGGGGGAGTTCGCTATCATTAGTGTGTTCTTACGCACGATCCGTCCAAAATCAAATTCGCGGTATTTATTGATGGCGGTGGAGAATATCGTAAGTGGATTTATATTTATAAGGCGTTTTTGCCTTGGGCTACGGACAAGCAAAAATGCCTTGCGGGAAACCGGGGTGTGACCCCAGACGAAATACTGACGGGGTGTCAAACCGCGAATCAGCAGGCCATCTGCTTGTGCCCCTGCCTGTTGACATATTTGGCGGATACGTACTAGTCTGGAAAAATGATCCACATAATGTCCAGGTATCCCCAGACTTACAAGCTTCACATTTGGTTCTGTAACTTGATAATCCTGCTGAGGCAACCAATGAGCACTCTCGTGCAACAATAAACCAATTTCCTGAAAATGAACCGACAGCGCTGATATCCAGCGCCCGATCCCTGCTGTCATCCAAATCTCGCGGGAACCGGGATGATAGGCAATATCATGATGATGAAACAAGAGGCGGAAGTTTGCAGGATTCATGCAGGTTTCAAATCAAACAGAAAATCAGATTATCAATGCGGGGAGGTTCGCCATAGATCAAGCGAGCGCTCCATCATTTTTTCGACCGCCCGCACATCATCCTCCAGAAACCGCCACAACATTTTTTTGGTATTCTCGGAAAATTCGATTTTGGATTCGAGTTTATAAACAAATGGGCCGCGCAACGCATTACGAATTTTAACAGGAAATAAACGGCTTATAGGAGTCAACCGTTTCTTAATTTTTTTATCCCCTGTTCTTTCCATGCTCTGATACTGTGGAGTGAGATCGACCTGATCAAATCCACAAGGATCGATATCCAGGAATGACCCGATTTGATGCAGTGTTTGAAGCGGATTCTTAATATACTCTTCGAACAGGATAAGAAGGATATTTTCGCGAGGGAATAGCTCAAAATAAGGGCGTAATTGCATCGCATACCTACTATGATTAATGTAAGTAGGCACCTCAAAAATTTCAACTTCCTTGGGATACTTGGCGCGGCCTTTTAATAGGTGATGAGTATAGTGCGAAATCGCGCGCTCGACCGGATGCCGCATGATATACAGTAGTTTTAAATTGGGATTGTAGGCTTGAATTCGCCAGGCTGTCTCTGGATATTCCGGAAGCCAGGTATATGTAGTAGAACCTTCACCATAAATTTTCCTCGGTGCTTCTTCATACAATGCATGATACTCGGCTAAATTGGCTTTCCAATCCTTTGATTTACTAAAAAAGTCAGGCTCCTTATGAAAGCAAAACTCAATCTGCGGATGTTGAGACAATTGATAAGACAGGCTTGTACTGCCTGCCTTTTGTGCGCCTATGAGCATGAAATCTACGAGCATCTGTTCACCTATTGGAGGCAAACCACTAAAGTTTGCGCCCAGTCTCCTCATCGTTCCAACGTTCCTTAATAATCTGAGCAGGTACTCCAAAAACAATGACATTTTCAGGAACGTCGCGAGTAACTACAGAATTCGCCCCAATGATCGAATTTGAACCAATATGTACCGGCCCCAATGCCACTGCACCCACTCCGAAGGAAACATTATCACCAACCCAGGGTTGTGTCCGCCCATCTGCTGATACTTTTCGGAAGTTACCGCCCAATGTGACATTTTGACGAACATCACATTGTTCTCCAATGCGGGTCTTATCTCCAATGACAAGACTGCCCACGTGGGCGATCAAAAAACCCGGGCCAATCTCAGCCTGGACACTGATCCAGCAATGGCATAAGTGGTGCATCAAGCGCTGGCACATCCCTGCACCAAAATACATTTTATGCCTTCGAAACCATGCTCCAAGCCGATAAAAACAGACGGCCCTAAAGCCCGCATGAGATAGCGCTTTATGAATATATCGCCAAATTCCCCCAGGCTTTTTACCAACCCTTTGATAGTCCTGTTCAAGCGTTTTAAGTTGCATTACTACAATTCCAAATTATTCAAAGAAACTTTCCTGAATTTTCTTAGCCGATCAACTTTCAGTCCCAACATGCCCTTCAATATAAACAGCCACGTACCACGATTCATCAACAAACCCGGGTCTTTCTTGACGGCTTGAACAAAATGATATAAAAAAACTTTTCGATCTTTTTTTTCCATTGCCATACTTGCAAAAGCCCAATGATACTGGGCTTTTGTCTTTCGCAAAATATCCTCTCTCACAGCTGTTGGAAAATGCTGAAAGGCAGGCAGTTCAAAAGCCTTCTCCAAGATCTGGACCCATTCCGCGCGAAATTGAGGAACGTGCTCATAGCTTTTTGTTCCAGGAATTAAACGAAAGTTCGCCAGAGTCTGGTTTTCCAAATAATGCATCTTGAATCCAGCTATTCCGGCACGCATCCAAAATTCCCTGTCCATCACAAAATGCAAGCTCTCATCAACACCCTTCAACTGATCAAGAATTCTCCTCCGCATAAATACTGTTGTCTGCTTGATAAAATTCGTTAGCAGCAATTTTTCAAGATAAAAGGTTTGTGATCGAGTTATACCTACAAATTTTCCATTTTCATCGATAATCCGCAGATCACTGTACACCAAATCAACATCGGGATGTTCATGTAGGAACCTGACTGCAATGGATACAGCCCCCGGTTGGTATGTATCGTCCGCATTAAGCCAGCCCACTATATCGCCTTGGGCACGTTGAAATCCTTTGTTCAAGGCATGGGACTGACCAAGATCTGCTTCCGAAACCCACACAAGTTGGGGACGCGCTTGCAGGAAATCAAGTGTCCCATCAGAAGAACCACCATCAATAATTATGTGTTCAATAGGCGAATAATCCTGCGACGATACACTTTCCACCGCATCCTTGATGAAAGGCATTGCATTTAAGGAAGGTGTTACGACAGAGACAGAGAAAGAATCCTTTTTGGAGTTACTCAAGTGATCATCCTATTATCCCTGTGCCATCCCAACAGCTTCACTAGCTATGGATACAAATGTTTCAACAAATTTTTTCGTGCGGTCAGGGATGTCGTAACGTGCCTTCTGTTCAAGCTCAAGATCGGGACCCGGCTGTCCACCACCCCAGTATTCAGCCAGAATATCAGCCAGTTGTGTAGGATCGTGAGGGTCAAAATAAACAGATTCAGGCGGATTTTGTTCACGGTGCACCGATAAATCTGAAAGCAGCACACGCTTACCCACAGATTTTGCTTCCTCGACTGTAGTACTCCATCCTTCGAATAAAGACGGATTGATCACACAAATTGACTGGCGGATCAACATATAAACATGGCTGTGAGGAATCAAACCCAAAAAAGCCACCTGGCTTCTTAAGTTCCATTCAGATATTCTTTGGATCAGTTCGGCAAAATATAACGGATTACGAGAATCTACTGGATTTCCGGTGCACACTACAAATGGGTAGACCTTTTTGCTATTCAAAATCCTCATTGCTTCAAATACAATAAGATGATTCTTGTGTTTCCAAAACTGATTCGGTAAATAGATAAATTTTTCTGGCAAATGATACTGATCAATTACACCCTGCAGGTCAGCCTCATATAAGTTCTTCGGTATATGCGCAACAAAATGCATTACTCGGGCCTTATGGGTAGTTTGGGGCGAAAACTTTTGAAAATCGTTGTAAGCGTCCTGGCTGCTAAGCAATACCAAGGTCGAATTTCCAATCCCCTGTTTGAATTTATCATTAAGATCTTCAATTTGATGCCTTGAATACATTTCAGGCAAGTGAATATATTGGAAATCCGGTATCCAGTTTAGGACTGCAACGCCCTTCTGGGCGCGAAATCTTCCTGGAAAGATAAGATTTACATCTCCCCCCGGGATAGATCGTAAAGTCTTTGCCAACAAAAAATCATAACCAAAATGTTGAGTTATCCTGTTCACCAAACTTGAGAATTTACTTGCGCTTGGCGGATACCTAACAGAAATAGATTTGTCATCCTGGAAGGAAAGTTTCCCAACCTGTTCTGTCAGCATATAAATCTTTACGTGTGGCGCATATTCCTGGAGTGCTGTTACAAGATTTTTTTGATAAGTCAATCCCCCCGTCCAACTGGCGCCGCCAGACGGGGTATATGCAATTTGTAAAGATAAACTATCCGATGAGGACATAACAATCCTTATGGGATAGCTTTAATACTATTTTCTTTTTCAAGATTCTCTTTCCAAATCTCATCCAAGGCCTGCCGCAAATTCCGTTCAGGCTGCCAGCTGGCTGCCAGTCTTAATTTGGTTGCATCGGCCAACTGGGTTGGGCGATCCACTTTCCTTTGAAGTTCCGGGACAGGAATAACTTCCAATAGCTCGCCAATTACATCGGAAAACAGTTCAACAAGTTCCCGCACTGAGCACTCACTTCCAGAACCCACATTAAAAATGTCGAAAGGTTCCTGGAGTTTCATTTTTCCCATCAAATACAATGCATCTGCCACATCTTCAACATGAATATAGTCACGCCGCGGGGAAAGATTGCCCAGCTTAATACTTCGATTGCCTGCCACCAATTGAGCCGTAATTGCTGGGATCAAGTGGAAATTGGTTTCGCGCCGACCTACATTATTGAAGAGACGGGCAACGACAATCTCACTGATTTTCTTGTCAGCATAGTATCTCAGTAAGTTTTCACAGGTTAACTTTGAGATACTATATATGTCAAACGCCTTTACCGGGGTAGTCTCTGTCAGGGGACCGGTAACCGCAGGATCATATAGTGCCCCAGTGGATGTGAATACAATTCTTGGGACACGATTCTCAGCACAAGCATTTAATACACTTTCAGTACCCACAATATTGACATTCAAAGCCTGTCTGGGCATTTTCTCACAGGTTGGGATATGATGAATAGCCGCCAGGTGATAAACCACGCCTGGATCGCTACGCTGAATAACGCTAACCAACTGATCTGTATCAAGGATATTCCCTTCGACTATATGAAGACCAGGCACGTCAGGCAAAAAAGATCTTCTACCTGTTGAGAAATCATCGTAAACCCAAACCTGGGACCCATTTTGAACGTGCACATCAACAAGATGCGATCCAATGAATCCCGCTCCGCCAATTATCAGAACCGTTTTATTTTTCATGGATATTCGTTTATACCTCGAGGAAAATTGTGTTGCAAACAAACATCACTGGTGCCTGGCAACATCGAAAACCTGTGAATAGGTATTGTGAAGCAGGTCCACCATATTTCGGGATTGTTGCTTCAAATAATCAGACCAATAAACATGTTCGTCCAATAACATTTGCAATCGACGCGCAGAACGCTCGACATCCATATCCCGCCATGGTTCTGCCCATTGCTCATATCCCAGTCGTCGAATCAAACTGTATACTTTCCCGGAAGTCCCTGTGTAATCAATAGATAAAAATGGGATGCCCAGTGCAAGGCAAAAGAGGTGTCCGTGATAACGCATTGCAATTGCCGCATCAGAAACAGCAAGAGATTGTATGAGCTTATTTAGTGGGAAATACTCACGCTCGACCTGAAGTGCACCCGGACGTGTGAATGAACTCTCCACCATGCGATTAATAAGGCGATCATCACCTCCTACCCATGGTGCATTCATCGCCAGCAATACTGCCTTGGCATTCGCCGTATCACAAACTTGTTCTAAAATTCCGGCTATCTTATAGGCGAATTGGGCGTTTAGATCTTCCAATCCCTTCTTTCCCAAATCCACGATGAACTCACCTGTATTTGCCCGCAAAAGAGTTGATATTTGGGACTGCTGTTGTCTCCCATGTAGTTTCAGCGAACCGTTGACGTCGAGCCACCGCTGTAAATAGGCCAGAGCTGGGTCACATGCTACCCCAAATTTTCCATCAGGGGCAAGCCTCCGTGAATATTCATAGCTCTCCTGATCACGGAAAAATCCTGCTGTGCTCATCTGCAGGACTTCTGTTGTCATGTGGCGAATTTCATGTGTATATAGAGGGCCAACCCCACAGCCAAAAATGATCCGGGCTTTCTGCCGGCGATTGGCTTCGGAAAAAATCCGCCAGATATACTGTATAGCTCTTGTTTGCATCAAAGGTCCCCCTCCTACAATTACAGCATCAACCGACTCGATCAAGGCGGAAGAGCTCGCCTTGCCGATATCAACCAAAGAAGCGCCTGCCAAATCATCCAATTCAAGGCTGGTTTGATGACTAATTTTCCTATTGAGCGTAGTCAGAATTATTTCGGCGGTAGGGGAATGCTGTTTTACGAAGTGTAAGACCTCACCTAATATCGCCTTATCACCTGTAGTCTCAGTTCCGTACCAACCAGTAATAAGCACCCGCTTCCATTCAGATGGATGGTTGTGTTTTGCCGGTCGAACTGAGAGCAGTGTTGGGGTTTTTGTTTGGTCACGTCCCAGAGTTTCCTGATATCTCCCCTTCACGACTTCCAATCCACGCTTCAGCAAATCTCTAGTGGAAGCCGAGTCTGGCATGTCGCACAAATAATTTTTTCGGCTTTCGCGCAAAGTACGATGATCAAGATTGCCAAGAGTGTCCAAGGTGAGGCAATTTGTCCGCCAAGTATAATTCGCATTGCCGGGTTTATCAAAAAGAAGTTGATTGACAAGTCTTTTGTAGAAGATTCGACGACTTAACTCAACACGTCTGTGCCGCGCCAGTTTGTCCAAAAACATGGCGACATGAAACTTCTGTTCAGACGAAAATGTATGATCAAGGGCACAATCCTCGCCACTGCCCAGAATTAAATCTCCTTCAAGCCGAAAGGCCCAATCCTGGATGTTATGATGTTCAAGCCAGAATAGGATATCATCCGCCCACTGACAATTCAACGGCGTCAATGTATATCGAATAGATACGGGCAGTCCTGATTGTTCCAACATTATTATAGCTGCAGCAATCGAATTCAACTCATCTTCCATACATTTTCGAGTGTCGGAAACACTAATTTCATCCAAAGAAACAGAGACGATAAAGCCAATCCCCATTGCTTGCAAGGCCTTCGCCAACGATATAAGCTGGGGAAGTACAATATGATGGGATACACCTTTCGTTATAAAGTTGATACTTTTCAGTCTAGGTAGTGATTTCGTAAAAATGTCTCCGAGGGTAAGTACATCATGATGTAGCACGGGTTCACCAACAAAGATATCCAAGTGACGGATTTCACCAAAACTAGGTTGGGCTAAAATTTTACGGAGTTCATCATATGAAATCTCAGCACCTTGGTGCTCTACAGTTTTGAAAAAGAATTGCAGTCGTTCCTTTTTTGAAGGACGGTATAGTTTAGTCCAGCCATACTGAAGGTCATGCCTGATCGCTGACCCCAGCAAAATCCCTACATATTTCAAGCGATGGGTTATCCTACCGATAGAATTGCTCATCTGTTTTGCATTCCACAATTACACATTTCGCAAGTGGCTTTGGATAATTGCGTCCAGCTTTTCCGCTCGATGGTAAATTGTATGCTCTCTCAATGTTCGACGCTGGCCTGCTTCGGCAATTGCCCTTCGTCCAGGTTCATTCTGCAGTAAATACTTTACTTTTTCAATGCACTCTCTTGAATCTCTATATGTAGCAACTTCAATATCCGGTTCAAATAAATCCTTTAAGTTCTCTTTCCAGTCCGTCAAAAGGCATGTTCCGACACCTGTGGCTTCAAATAACCGCATATTCGAAGCGCTCTTTGGGGAAATGTTAGTGTGTGTGTTTAAAGTCACTTTACTATCGATTAATTCTTGAAACATTCGGTGCCCGAACAGTGGAGGACGGGCTCGTCGAGCAATACGATGATCAACAAATCCGTCAAAATCTGGTCGCTTTTCTATTCGAGAAATCCTAGCAACCATGGGTTCTTTTGCCAGCCATTTTTTTGAAAGTTCAGTGCGCAACAAATATTGAAAAGTGTCATACCCAAACTGACTTGCTAATATTCTTATATATTGTCGCAGAGTGGGGCTTTTTGCAGCGGACCAAATCTCTAGTTCGGTAGTCTTAATTAATTCCACTAACAATGATTCGCGCTCATTATGATACCCATCCGACTTTACTATAGATCCAAGAAACGAGAAATCAACAGGAGTGAGTTCATGGGCGGTAATCTTTTCTAGTACACGAGGATCGAAGGCGTGATTAAGGTGGTAGCAACAGTGGCCACGCGATCTGAATCCCTCTACTAGTTCAGGTATATTGGATAACACAATGTCATATTCATGAAAAATCGACGAGTCTCTATAGGACGAACCACACCACCCAACAACCAGCCGAATAGAAGGAATCTCTGCTCTAAGATTTTTCACAAACTCAGACGGAAAAGCAGTATGATTATTAATAAATAGTATGTCTGGTTGAAATTTGCATATCTGATCCTTGACAATATTTTCCATGCCATATTCTTCAATATTTTGTATGCCTTGTTCTTGCGCCCATCGTTTTTGAATATATGGAATATTTATGTAGACTCGGGTGCTCTCGTAACCAAATCGTAAAAGTCCAGTCGACCAAATTTCAGAACCACCGTAGGTGTCATTCACGAGAGCTTCGTACTGGTCTTCATATGATTTGCTGGCAAGAAAACGATGATGAGCGTAAAAATCTTTGATATAGCTGATAGATTTTGTGATAACCGTTAGAATTCTCATGACTTAGCTCGCAGGCGATACAATACATCATGATGAGACAATTCCGCGATCGGATCATATAGAGGTTGGAGATAAGAGTCAATTTCATCTCGATAACGCGCTTCCACTAATATATATGTCGGGGTATATCGGTTGAAATCCAATCCTTTGAGCACATTCAATTCAAAACCTTCTACATCTAGAGAGAAAAAATCAATCTTACTTACTTTGTTTTGATCCAAAATCGACGTCAAGGTTCTGGCATGCACTGTCACCAGGTACGTTTCCTCAACCTTTTTTTGCCCAGCAATCCCGTTTTTGATATGAGTCAATTCATCCTGCTCAGATTTTAACGCACCTTTGACAAGCGACATTAAACCACAGTAACGCATCTCTATATGATCTTCTTCAAAATCAAAAGGGATGAGTGCACAATTCTCCACAATCGCCTCGGGTCGATTTATTCGGCATTGGTTTGCTAATTCAGGAAGAGGCTCAACCAAAATCCCCTTCCAGTTCTTATACTGTTCAAAATATAATGTGTTACTCTGCAACCTTCCATCATTTGCGCCTGCTTCGATAAAAAAGCCATTACTAAAATCCAAATACTTTGAAAGCTTCAAATCGAGCTGATTAAGGGCGAATGATTTTTCACCATACAGATTGGAACTCAATTTTCTGAACATCCTCGCGACAAATCCCATATCATCTTGCCTTTACAAGATTAGCTTGCATATCTTCATCGTCAATAATTCTCTGCCAAATGCAAGTTTGCCAAAAATAATTGTTATAGGGACCTGGACCGTAGAAATCAAATTTGCGCCAGGTCACATTAGAAAGACTCCTGTGTATAAAATCATAGTGGGGTCTGTCGGCATTATCCAATATTAAGAATCCACCCTTCTTGACCTTCCTTACAGAATGATAAAAACAAGAAGGTCTTGCCCGACCATCAATTAAGACGACGTCAAAATAACCGTTTGGGTATTCGTCAATAACTTTAGCGTAATTTGCAAATGACGAGCGCTGATATTTTCTGCTAGTAGAAGCATATGAGAGTGGATTAGTGTAATCTTCCTCAAGAATTGTGGATATCGATGGCTCTATTATGTAATATTTCCAATTTGTTAGTTTTTTTGTACACATAGAACTAGATACTTTCTGTGCCCATTCTTGATCATGTTCGACACTTACAAGATAATTAACTCGCTTGGCAAAGAAAAGTGTAGATCCACCAGATCCATATTCGAATACAAGTTCTGTTCGTCTTAATTGTTTTTCAAGAAAATTGGCAGCAGCAAAAGTGATCCACGGCCTCTCA
>Ga0180074_1000247_pt1 | contig 10790 bp, 9 predicted proteins | sample EasRiv366_16_10D_FD_121773 | JGI IMG/M metagenome (GOLD analysis project Ga0180074, IMG submission 121773) | Soil microbial communities from meander-bound floodplain in the East River, Colorado, USA - East River metaG ERMLT366_16_10D | ecosystem: Environmental > Terrestrial > Soil > Floodplain ...
CTGCCATAATTCTCATCCCAACTCTCATTAATGGTCGCTTTGAATTCGTAGTTACCCGCGGGGATATCAGTTGTAGAGAAGGTAAAGATGCCGTCGCCATCGAGGTCTTGCAACCACGAGCGTAGACAATCGGGCTGCCAATCACCCGGGCAACCGATCTCGCTCTGGTAACTGCCGGGTGCGGTGACGATGCGCCAGTTTTTGTTATCCACAATCCAATGGGTCTTGTGATCGTAATAGAATTTGACGTTGGTTGTGCCCTCCAAGTTCAAACCGGTGTTGCGTCCGTTTGCGCCATAGCTTTCATCCCAATTGTTATTGAGCGCAGCTTTGTATTCCCAGCCCCCCGCCGGGACAGCGAAAGTTCCCTGCCAGACATCATCTGCCCCATCGTAAGCCAGATGCGTTGCAGCACAACCCGGATCCCAATCGCCACCACACCCCAACTCAGATTGAAGTGTACCGGCGATCGTTACAGCAGTCGGATTCGATGTATGTGAAGCCAGCACAGGCATCGGTCCAACCGTCCCTACCAACATGGTCACCAAACTTATGGCGGTGATCAACGAACGAAAAAAGTTCAAACCCTTCGTATGCATAGAGATTCTCCTCAGAAACGATCTATGATTTGTAATTCTGTAGCCGTTTAATTTTAACCATTGCAGTGATAGAGTCAACTAAAAAACATATGAAAATGTTACATGTATCGATGAAGGGTTTTTATTCGCTTTGGCCGATCAAACTGTAGATCAGCTTTACAAGGTCTTTCAGGCTGACAGGTTTGCTTAAGTATTCGGTCGCGCCCGCTTCCAGACAACGTTCCCGGTCGCCGGGCATGGCAAGCGCGGTGAGTGCCAGAATGGGTACAGATCGAAATCGAGGATCTGCCCGCAGTCGGCGGATTGCCTCCAAACCATCGATCACAGGCATTTGAACATCCATCAGAATAATACTTGGGTTGATCTCTGAGGCTAGAGTAATCGCCTCCAAACCGTTGTGCGCGACCACCACTGTAAAATTCTTACCCATCAAATAATCACCGATGGTCAGAATGCTTGCCGGGTTGTCTTCTGCCAAAAGAACGAGCCCGCATGAAGTGCCTGCACTTGAAACTGAACCAGACTCTTCAAGCTGGGCGCTGAAGGAGAATTCGGTTTTCTGCTCGGTGAGCGCTGGCTGTGATAACGGTTCTGGCTGCCAGGGCAGGTTGATCGTGAAGCAACTACCCCGCCCTACTTCACTTGCTACTTGCACACTGCCGCCATGAATATCAGCCAGCCTCTGAACCAGAGCCAGCCCCAAACCTGTACCTTCAAATTCACGATTGAGACTGCTATCCACCTGCACAAAGGGTTGGAATAACCTCTTTAGGTCTTCAGGCGCAATACCGATGCCTGTATCACAGACCGAGAATTGAATTAATCCCTTCTCTGCACTCGTGGTGACATCCAACGCTACGTGACCGTGTACCGGTGTAAATTTGATGGCGTTGGTCAGCAGGTTTACCAGAACTTGTTTAAGATAACGTGGGTCGGCGATCAGGGTCTGCCTGGCTTGCTGAGGTTGAAAATCCAGAGTAATGGATTTCTTGATGGCTTGCTCTTTGATAAAGGCCAGACTGGCTTCACATATACTCAATATTTCAACCGGTTCAAGATGAAGTTCCAATTTCCCAGCTTCGATCTTGGATAGATCGAGAATGTCGTTGATCAATTCAAGTAAGTGCGTGCCGCTGGACTCGATAATATGCAACGCTTTTTGCTGGCGTTCGTTAATACTGCCATAGACCTGTTCGAGCAGAGATTCGGATAACCCCAAAATGCTATTGAGCGGAGTACGCAGTTCGTGGCTCATCACAGCCAGGAACTCATCCTTGATACGCACTGCCTTTTCCAGTTCCAGATTGACGCGGCTTAGATCCACAGTGCGTTCGAGCACACGCTGTTCAAGTTCTGCTGACAGGGCGCGATATTGCTCTTCGCTCTGACGTAAGGCTTGCTCGCGCTTTTTACGTTCAGTGATATCTTGAAAAATACCCACGGAACCTTTGGGAATACCTTCGTCATCCAGAATTTGAATGGAAGCATCCGCAAGCCAGCGCTCTTCTCCGGAACGCGTATGAATACGATGATCACATTGCCATGATATTTCACTTCGACCCTGGCGCACCAACTCGACGGCTTGTGGCATCGGTGTGCCTTTGAAGCCTCCTTGCATATTCGATTCTATGATCAGAGAATCCAGCAGGGTTGGAGTAAGCTCCTCAGGAGAAAACCCGGTGAGTTCAGCAATACCCATGCCGATGAATGTATATTGGTTGGCTGCATAATCCAGACTATACGGAATGGCATCCGCCGCCATGATCGCCTGTCGGTACCGTATTTCATTTACGACCAATTCCTGTTCGATGTGTTTGCGTTCAGTAATATCATAGCCCACTTCAATGACCGAGTCATCAGGACCCAGCGCATCTACCCACATGATCCAGCGTGTGTTGCCCCAACGATCCTGGACCTCACGCTCATAAGGCTCGGCAGTGATCGTACCTTCCAGATTCGCGTCAAGTTGCCCTGCTCTCGCGCTGGAACGGCTGACCTTTCGCCAGCCATCACCCAAAAGATCGGCTGGCTCAAAACCCAGGATAATCTTCACGGATGGACTGACATAGGAAATTGCGCCGTGTGCATCTGTCACGAGCACAATGGCATTCACATGCTCGAGAATTTGATCAGAAAGTAAAAGTTTTGCCTCAGCTTTGTTGATATCTCTGGCAATATTGTAGATCAACGGAGAATACGCAAAGATCAGCACAACGACCAGGAATATGGATTCTGCTCTGGGATCGAGAATCCCCTTACTCTCACCCCATTCAACCAGCCATGCCAGCACGAGGGTGAGACTGACGATCCCCAGTAACAGCGAACGCATGGCTCTGGTTCCCGGCAGGTTGGATGAGAGCACTTCCAATAATTCATGGGCGGGGCGCACTGCCATGATCGCAAATGAAAGCATCAGATAAGCGACCCCAGTATGCGCTGGAATTTGGTTCGTTACTGGATAGTCGGAGAGCACCTGAAAATCGAACAGATTGTTAAAGACGATCAACAATGACACGATAGTTACAACATAAGCGAAATAACGCGAGATCTTAAGACCGAGCCTGAGGAGGCTGATGCTGCTCAAGCTGGCACACAGGAGCGCCAGTGGAGGGATCCGCCCTGGATATAGGTTGGCTGGTGTATCCGAATCTGCCACAAAGAATTCGTCGATACCCAGATTCCATCTAAACAGATACTCGCTAAGGGTCAACAGGCACAGTAGAAGCACCAAACCTGCCAGTAGCTGCCCAAGGCGTTTCTTTACCGGGCTGGACTCCTCGTTTTTCATCAGCCACAGTGCACTCCCCAGCAGGACCAGTGTTAGGGCTGTATTAAAGCGCATGCCTGGCAGGTCAGGCAGAAAACTTTTGAGCAAGGGAATATGCAGGAACCAGCCGGTGATAACAATGAGCCCCATGATGACAAGAATCAAACTGACGGCATTTGCATAGATGCGCAAGAATAACAGAACGCGGGCATTTGATTCAAATTTCATACACACATATTTCTAAAATGTTCCAGTATTACAAGGAAAAATTACACTGCAACGCTTGCCCCAATATATCACGCTTCGTCTGATAGTTATGTTCCCTTATACTTACAATTTTTCTCAACCATTGGGAAGATCATGGCTCACAATGCTGTTGTATTTTCACCAACGGGGTTTGACAAGAATGCTCATTGATTTTCAGAACAAAGAATTTATAATTGACCTCTTGCATAAGTCTGTAACTCGGGTGCACGATCAAATTCTTTGCCGCGGATTTCACGAATTCGCACGGGTTTTTAAATAAATCAGTGAAAATCTGTGAAATCCGTGGCTAAAAAACACTTTCGCAAGAGGTCTAATATTTCTATGTCAAATGGGAGAAATATGTGTATCTTGTGTGTGACTGCCTATATCAAGCCGGAAAACATTCCAGACTTTTTGGCGATCACCAGCGAGTACGCTTCAAGAACCCGTCAGGAACATGGGAACGTCAGGTATGATGTTTCACAAAGTGAAGAAGACTCCACCTGCTTTGTGATCTATGAAGCCTATCAATCGAAAGAAGATTTTTTATTTCATCGAGCCACCTCGCATGCGCTCGATTGGAAGGAAAAGATAGAAGCCTGGATGGCTCGCCCGCGCCAAAGAATAAGGTGCAATAGCATTATTTTTGAGGGCAATTAATTGTTTTGGGAAGTATCCACCGCAGGCTCGAGCTCCCGCTGCACTACTTTATGCAGGGCATTCTGGCAGGACGAGTAACCCATCAGGCTGCTCTCCGTCTGCTGTCGTTTTTAAGTATTTCCACCCGAATTGACTTGCGATAACGACATACTCCAACTTGCGACCATGCTTGACATAGAATAAATAAGTATTCTGGGCAATACCGTGGATGGCATCAGTTTGGGAGAGTTTCCAGCGGGTTCGGTCTGCATTGACACCGCCAACATTGAGGATGCGTTCGTGTGGATTAACACTGGTACTCTTATTGATACAACGGATTTCGACTCGGGTAACCATAGTTGCTTCTTTCTGGTGAGGGCATTGATTATCGCACTCATGGGGTCGCGAGTCAATCAAAAGCGATGAGACGAGGAAAGTTGTCTGTGGGTAACTTTTTATTGCCCACAGACAACTTGTTTTCTTGTACAATCAACCAAAGGGACAGTCTATATGCCACTTACACCGCAGGACTTTGTCAGCAAATGGAAGCGTGCCGATGCGCGCGCGCGTCAATCGGTGCAGGAACATTGTATCGATCTGTGCGCATTGGTCGGGCACGAAACGCCCATGCAGCAAGACCCCTCCGGTACGCGCTTTGCGTTCGAGATGGGTGCGGCAAAAACCAGCGGCGGATCAGGCTGGGCTGATGTAGCAAAGCTCGGGTTTTTTGGGTGGGAGTATAAGGCTAAAGATTCGGATCTCTCCAAGGCGTATGAGCAACTCCTCCGTTATCGTGACGCGTTGCAAAATCCGCCGTTGCTGATCGTTTCGGATATCAACCACATCATCATTCGGACGAATTACACGAATCTTCCCACGCGGACAATTGCTCTGAGTCTCGATGACCTGCTCACCGCTGACGGTTTGCGCACGCTCAAGACGGTCTTCTTCAACCCCGAACAACTCAAGCCGCAAGTGACCATCGAAAGCGTGACGCAGGAAGCCGCGAAACAATTTTCGACGCTGGCGAATGTGTTGCGCAAGTTCGGTGAAGAGCCGCAAGCCGTGGCGCATTTTCTGATCCGGTTGTTGTTCTGTTTGTTCGCGGAAGATATCGGCTTACTGCCTGAAAAATTATTCCCCAGATTGTTGGAGCAGACCCGCCGCAACTCCAAAGATTTTGCAGAAGTGTTGCGCCAGTTATTCCGCGCCATGAACACGGGCGGCTATTTCGGCGCGGACAAGATCCTGCATTTCAACGGCGGACTCTTTGACGATGACACCGTGCTGCAATTGGACAGTGATGCGATGGACATCATCGGAAGAATCGACGGGCTCGATTGGGGCGCGATCAAACCATCCATCTTTGGCACACTCTTTGAACGCGGACTCGACCCCGGCAAACGTTCACAACTCGGCGCACATTACACAGGCGAAGACGATATTCTGTTGATCGTGGAACCGGTGTTGATGGCACCTTTGAGGCGGGAGTGGAAAGAGTTGCAGGTGGAATGTAGAAAGTGGAAAGTGGAGGAGGGGCAAGAAGCAAAGGGTAAGAAGAAGACTGCTTTACAAAAGAAAATAAAAGATACTCTGCTTGCTTTTGCAGATAAGATCGCTTCGGTCAAAGTATTAGACCCAGCTTGTGGAAGTGCGAACTTTCTGTATGTGGCGCTGCGCCTGTTATTGAATCTGCAGAACGAAGTATTGAGCTTCTCGGATGAAATGGGCGCGGGCAGACCGTATATCACCGTGACGCCAGCGCAACTCTACGGCATCGAAACCAACGAATACGCCCACGAACTCGCACAGATGACCATTCAGATCGGCTACATTCAATGGCTGAGAGATAATGGTTATGGACATCCCGCCGAACCCATTCTCAAACAGACTGAGAATATTCAGCACATGGACGCAATCCTTGCCTACCCTCAGACCTCCGAGTTCTTGAAGAACTCGGAGGTCTCCCGCGCCATCGAACCTGCATGGCCCGCCGTGGATGTCATCATCGGCAACCCGCCGTTTTTGGGTGACAAGAAAATGCGCGCCGAACTTGGCGATAAATATGTGGATGACTTGCGCCAGTTATATGGAGATCGGATTCCGGGACAAAGCGATTTGGTTTGTTATTGGTTTGAAAAAGCCCGCGCCATGATCGAAGAAGGGAAAGTAAAACGCGCTGGCTTGTTGGCGACACAAGGCATTCGCGGCGGTGCCAACCGAAAAGTCTTGGAGAGAATAAAAGAAACAGGGGATATTTTCTGGGCGCAATCTGACCGAGTATAGATTTTAGACGGCGCAACTGTGCATGTATCGATGATTGGATTTGATAAAGGCGAGACAGAAAGTGCTATGCTAGACGGCAATTCTGTTTCTTCAATAAACTCAGATTTAACAAGTACATCTGATTTAACCACAGCATTGTCTTTGAAAGAAAACTTTGACCTTTCTTATGTTGGTCCATCTCCTCATGGGAGTTTCGATATTGATAGCAACACAGCAAAAGCAATGCTTTCAGATCAATCTAACGTCAACAATCGCCCAAACAGTGATGTTATAAGACCAGTTATAAGTTCGATTGATATAGGTCAAAAACCAAGGAATATGTGGACAATTGACTTTGGCGTTATGTCATTAGAACAAGCAGCAAAGTATGAAAAGCCCTTTGAATATGTCAAAAAGTTGATTTATCCTATTCGCTCAAAGAATAGACGCGCAGCGTATGCGGAAAAGTGGTGGCAATACGCTGAAGCGCGCCCAGGTATGCGTTCTGCCCTAATGGGGAAGTCCCGTTATATTGCAACACCGCGTGTTTCTAAATATCGAATTTTTATTTGGCTATCTGCCAATGTATTATCGAATGATGGGACTATCGTATTTGCTCGTGATGACGATTATTTCTTCGGTATCTTACATTCAAAAATTCATGAGCTTTGGGCGCGAGCAACAGGAACACAATTACGCGAAGCAGAAAGTGGTTTTCGTTATACACCATCCAGCACATTCGAAACCTTCCCCTTCCCGTGGGCTCCGGGGGCAGAACCGGTCGATGATCCGCGCGTCAAGTCCATAGCCCAGTCCGCGAAGGAATTGGTTGAACAACGTGACCGCTGGCTCAATGCAGAGGGTCTCACCGAAGCCGAAAAGAAAAAACGAACGCTCACGAATTTATATAACGCCCGTCCCACCTGGCTCGATCTCGCCCACAAACGCCTCGATGCAGCCGTCTTCGCCGCCTATGGCTGGAAGAGTGATCTGTCCGATGAGGAGATTTTAGAGAAGCTGTTGGCGTTGAATTTGGAGAGAGGCTGAGACCCCCTTCCCGTCCTTCCCCCATTCGAACTGCACGAATGGGGGAAGGGGAATGAAAATTTTGAATGAATGCCTTTGTTACCACACAAGTTGAAATTGCGCCTCCCCCAAAATCGGTTTTTGATTTTGGGGGAGGCTGGGAGGGGGTATGAACCATCGTCGCACCACACCCAAAGTCTTTGCATATGCAAAAGAATTGCGCCGCGAACTGACACCGATCGAGAAAAGACTATGGGCGCGCTTACGGGCACATCGCATGAAGGGCGTCCACTTTCGAGCGCAACACGCCATCGGGAACTATGTTGTCGACTTCTGTGCCGCACGCAAGAAACTCATCATCGAACTGGATGGCAGTCAGCACCTGGAACAGACGGAATACGATGCCGAAAGGACTCGCTTCCTTGAATCAAAAGGCTACAAAGTGATTCGGTTTTGGAATAACGATGTGTCGAATAATATGGACGAGGTTCTCAATGTGATCTGGGATACTTTGACATGAAGTTTAATTTCACACAATCATCTGCAAATAGTTCAACCGAAAGAAGGAACATAACATGACCAAAAATACCGTCCTGCCGCACCCCGCACCTGGCGTCAACCAGAAAGCCGCACGCCTGGTGATCGGCTTCTCATCCGCATTTCTAGCGATTCTCTTGTTATTGCATTTCCTTGAGCCTGAATTCGATCCATCATGGCGGATGATCAGCGAATACGAACTGGGTCGCTTTGGCTGGATGATGACGCTGGCATTTTTCTGCTGGGGCGGCAGCGTGTTTGCTTTGCTCGTTGCGCTCTGGTCAACTCTGCAAACTCTTGGCGGTAAGATTGCGCGAGCCTGGCTAATATTGCTTGGGGTTGCGCTCTTCGGCGCTGGGATTTTTAAAACCAACGCCATTTTGGATACCACCGTCAGCACAGCGAATACTTTGCACAGCCTGTGCGGCGCACTCGTGATCTTGACCTTCCCAATCGTTGCGTCCCTGCTTTCTGGTAGTCTGACTCGCAATCCCGAATGGGTCACCGCAAAGCGTCAGTTGTTTTGGATAACACTGCTGGTCTGGTTCAGCATGTTTGCATTTTTCGCATCCATCATCATTTCCCAAGCCATGAATCCATCGGCGGGACGGGTTGGTCCAGAGGTGTTATTGGGCTGGCCCAACCGGTTTCTGGTGGTTGTCTATCATATCTGGCTCATCGTTGTTGCCCGGCACATTCAGTCCCAATCTCAATAACAGTGATGAGCGATTTGCCTGATGAAGAAATTTTGGAGAAGTTACTATCCCAATCTTAGAAACGATATAAGGAGATGACATGCAAGCAAAACCACTAGCGACTGTTGTGGATGGGGCGCAATGCAAGGTAATCAGCGGCGTTCATGCGGGAAAATCTGGTACCGTAAGAGATATTAAAACCGGGAAAACCGGTCATGTTTCCATTACGGTTGTGTTGCCCGATGGGGATCGAATTAAAACTCTTGCGAAAAATGTGGTTGTCATAAAACCCTGAGCACACGCCATAAAGCTGAAAATCAAAATACATTTTATTCATAGGAGTTAACATCGCATGAACATCACTCAATGGACAGGCTTGCTATTGATCATATTGCCGATCGCCTTTAACATACTTTTCTTTTTACTCCAAAGAACTTTTGAATACCCCGATATTTTGCGTAAGCCCACTGACTATATTCTGAGCCGCTTCAACGCCGGTGGCAAACGGCTTGTACTCATCTGGTACAGCTTCGCGCTGACCGCTCTGCTTTTCGTGCCTACCGCCGTGTTGGTGCATCAAGTCTTTGCAGGGCATGACATCCCATACATGACCCTTGCCACCACGATTGGCGTATTGGCTGGTCTTGTGCAATTCATGGGTCTGATCCGCTGGACGTTTCTCGTTCCCTATTTGGCAGAAACCTATCTTGAACCCAAGAGCAGCCAGGCGACCCGCGATAGCATCGCCGTTGTGTTTCAAGCGTTTCATCGCTACGCCGGTTCGGCGATAGGCGAGCACCTGGGTTATCTCTGTACAAGCCTTTGGACTGCCCTCATTGCGCTGGCGCTCACACAATCACCGCAATTCAACCCGTGGTTGGGCTGGGTTGGGCTGATCCCTGCCCTCGGAATCTTTTTCGGGCTGTTCGAAGAAGCTGGGTTCAAGGCAGCGGGTTTGATCAATGCCATCAGTTATATTTTATGGTCCATCTGGCTTATCGTTGTGGGCGTGGTTTTTCTTCTACGCTGAACCGCATAAATAACTAACTCACCTAATAAAAAATCCCCATATCCATATTTGGGGGTAGCTCTGCAAACTCACTGTAAGGGCAATCATAAGGCAGTGTATAGGCATTATATACGCACCCCCGGCGGGTCTTCATGTTGTGCTGTCGAAGACCCCCATATATGGGAGCGCGTTTTCGGGTTACACACCAAGAATATCCCACCCTGACACCAGACCTGCCACTTGAAACCTGAAACTTGACACCTGAAATCTAATCCCTAATATCTTGACGCACAGAACATCTGTGCTATACTCTCGGCTACACACAAATCCGTCCTTTACACTTTTTAACTGGAGAAATAACATGGCCCGTAAATCAAACAAAGAATCCAAAGCCGCCGCGATGGAAGAAGCCCAAGCCAATCGCAACGTGGATGGCGCCAAGCGCGCTGTACTCGATAAAGCCGTGAGCGATATCCTTAAGCGTTACGGCGATGGTTCCATCATGCTCCTTGGCGATGCCAAGCACATGGAAACCGAAGCCTACCCCACCGGTTCACTCTCATTAGATATTGCCCTCGGCGTCGGCGGCATCCCGCGTGGACGTATCACCGAGATCTATGGACCCGAGTCATCAGGTAAAACCACCCTTTGTCAACACATCATCGCCGAAGCCCAAAAGATGGGCGGCGTTGCTGCATTCATTGATATGGAACATGCGCTCGACCCGATCTATGCCGCGCGCGTCGGTGTGGATATTGATAACCTGCTCGTCTCGCAACCCGATACTGGCGAACAAGCCCTTGAGATCGTCGAAACCCTCGTCCGTTCCGGCGGCGTGGACGTTGTCGTCATCGACTCAGTTGCCGCACTCGTGCCGCGCTCTGAAATCGAAGGTGACATGGGTGATGCCACCATGGGTGTGCAAGCCCGTCTTATGTCACAGGCGCTCCGCAAACTCTCCGGCGCGATCAACCAGACCAAGACCGCCGTTATCTTCACCAACCAAC
>Ga0180074_1000248_pt1 | contig 10744 bp, 10 predicted proteins | sample EasRiv366_16_10D_FD_121773 | JGI IMG/M metagenome (GOLD analysis project Ga0180074, IMG submission 121773) | Soil microbial communities from meander-bound floodplain in the East River, Colorado, USA - East River metaG ERMLT366_16_10D | ecosystem: Environmental > Terrestrial > Soil > Floodplain ...
AGACGTCACTTTTTTCTACGCTCCCGAGGGCTCCGGGAATACGTCGCTGGCGAATCTGTCGGGATCTCCCGCGGTGGAAAAAATCCACAGTAAAGTGAAAAAAATGGACCAGTTCACGGCGGAGCACCAGGTACGGGTAGACTTCATCAAGTGTGATGTCGAAGGCGCAGAATTGTTCGTATACCTCGGGGGGATTGATACGCTCAAGAGAGATAAGCCGATCATATTTACTGAAATGCTCAGAAAATGGTCTGCTAAATTCAATTATCATCCGAACGAGATCATCGAGCTGATCAAAAAACACGATTACCGCTGCTTCGTCGTTAAGGGGCGCTCCCTGATGGAATTCTACACAATGGATGAAAATACGGAAGAAACGAATTTCTTTTTTCTGCATTCAGCCAAACATGCACACATAATCAGCGGATTAGCAAAATAGATTCAAAGGATTTTATCCAAGTGAGGTACGAATGAAAAAAGTCGCGCTTGTTACCGGCATCACAGGACAGGACGGAGCATACCTAGCGGAGTTGTTGCTCCAAAAAGGTTACATCGTCCACGGCCTGAAGAGGAGGTCTTCTTTATTTAATACGCAGAGGATCGACCACTTGTATCGGGATTTTCACGAGAAGGACGTGAAGATGCACCTGCATTACAGCGACCTGACCGACGCTACGAATTTAATCCGTATTATCCAGAGCGTCCAGCCAGACGAAATTTACAATCTTGCTGCCATGAGCCACGTACATGTGAGCTTCGACACTCCGGAGTATACGGGGAACGCCGACGGGCTGGGGACCTTGAGGATTTTGGAGGCAGTACGGCTGCTCGGGATGACCCAAAAGACGAAAATCTATCAGGCATCGACGAGTGAGCTTTTCGGAAAGGTACAGGAGGTGCCCCAGAATGAAAAGACCCCGTTCTATCCCCGGAGCCCTTATGGGGTTGCCAAACTGTATGCTTATTGGATAACGGTAAACTACCGCGAGGCATATAATATGTTTGCCTGCAACGGCATTCTCTTTAACCATGAGTCGCCGATCCGGGGGGAGACATTCGTTACCAGGAAGATAACGCGCGCTGCCGCGAAAATTGCGCTCAATCTTGAAGAAAAGATTTTCCTGGGAAATTTAAATGCAAAAAGGGACTGGGGCCATGCGCGGGATTTTGTCGAGGCCATGTACCGGATTCTCCAGCAGCCCGAGCCGGATGACTACGTTATTGCAACGGGAAGAACGACGGAGGTCCGGGAATTTGTTAGAATGGCATTCCGAGAGATCGGGATCGAACTCGATTTTAAGGGAAAAGGAAAGGAGGAAAAAGGGGTCATCAGCTCTATTGATAAAGATACCTTCGGAGAAAAAACTCATTCAAAACCAGATCACTTGAAAAAGGGCCAGACTCTGATAGAAGTCGATCCCGGATACTATCGTCCGACCGAGGTGGACCTCCTGGTTGGAGACTCCACGAAAGCTCGTGAGAAGCTCGGCTGGACCTTGAGATATTCGCTGGAAGATCTGGTCAAGGAAATGATGGAAAGCGACCTCGCTCTGTTTAGGAAAGAAAAGTTTCTCAGAGACCACGGACATGAGATCATAGATAGTTGCGAGATGTAGATGCAATGAAGGCTGAGGTTGAGGATAAGGTTGAGGCAGAGGATGGCATAAATACTTAGGCTGAGGTAGTGGATGGCGTTTAAGTCATTTGAAGAGATGCCTGTCTGGCAAAAAGCCATGGATTTGGCCGTGAGAGTCTATAAACTTACGGATAATTTGCCAAAAAAGGAAGACTATGGCTTGACCTCGCAAATCAGACGATCTGCACTATCTGTTCCCGGTAATATAGCTGAAGGCTTTGGAAGAGAACATACAAAGGACAAACTGAACTTTTACTACGATTCACGAGGATCATTATCCGAAACAAAAAACCATTTGATCTATGGGCACAGAGTAGACTATTTTGATAAATTGGATTATGATGAACTGACGCTCTTGATAAATGATATTTGGAAAGAGCTTAATATGCTCATCAGTTCATTAGAGAAGCAGGTTTCACGTAAAACCTAACCTTAGCCTGAACTTGAGAGTAAATCTAAATCTTGACCTCAACCTTAACCTTATGAACTTGGACTCTAAAATTTACATCGCCGGCCACCGCGGCCTCGTGGGCTCTGCTCTCATGAGAAGGCTTCAGGAAAACGGCTACTCTAATCTCCTGACGAGGACGAGCAAAGAGCTCGACTTGAGGCGTCAGGCCGAGGTAGAAGCGTTCTTTGCTCGCGAAAAGCCGGAATATGTTTTCCTGGCCGCGGGTACGGTGGGGGGGATCATCGCGAACAGTACCTATAAGGCTGAATTCATCTATGACAATATTATGATCGCAGTCAACGTAATCGACGCCGCCTATAAGTTCAAGGTTAAAAAACTGCTGAATCTCGGCTCCTCCTGTATTTATCCCAAGTTAGCGCCTCAGCCCATGAAAGAGGAATATCTTCTCACGGGACTTCTCGAATCGTCGAACGAAGCATATGCTGTTGCAAAGATAGCTGCTATCAAACTCTGCAGATATTACAACGAACAATACGGCACAAACTTTATTTCAGTCATGCCGACGAACCTTTACGGACCAAACGACAATTTTGACCTTGAGACCTCCCATGTCTTGCCAGCGCTTATTCGTAAATTCCATGAAGCAAAGACTTCGCATCAGCGATCGGTGATGCTTTGGGGCTCCGGAAAGCCGTATCGGGAATTTCTCTATGTTGACGACCTGGCAGATGCATGCGTTTTTTTAATGGATAAGTATGATTACAAGGACATCGGTGAAATCCTCAATATTGGAACGGGAAAGGACATCAAAATAAAGGATCTTGCAGAGATGATAATGAGGGTGGTTGGTTTTGAAGGCAAGATACTGCATGACCTTTCAAAACCTGATGGAACGCCAAGAAAACTGCTTGATGTCTCGAAAATAAAGTCACTCGGTTGGGAAGCGAAAACCAGTTTAGAGGAAGGATTGAAAAAAACTTACAAAGAGTACGTAACTAATCTTCACAGAGATAGTTGACGTTATGGCGATAAACAGGACGTGTAAAATGATTTAAACCGAGTGCGTCAGCATGCCTTATCAAACGTAAATAAGCAGATTACAACTCATGCAAGGACAAATGAATCCATGAAGCTATTATTAACAGGCTCCACTGGTATGGTGGGCAGAAACATATTAGAACATTCGGAGGCCAACTCATTTACCATCCTTGCTCCTACGAGCAGCGATTTAAATTTGCTGAATTATTCTTCTGTTCACGAGTATCTCGGGAAACAGGTTCCCGATCTGGTCATTCATGCCGCAGGCAGGGTTGGAGGTATACAAGCGAATATCGAAGAGCCGGTCAAGTTTCTGCTCGATAATCTCGACATGGGGAGGAACATTATCTGGGCAGCGCGGCAATGCGGCATCAAGAAATTAATCAATCTCGGAAGCTCCTGCATGTACCCTCGTAATGTCGCCAATCCTCTGCGGGAAGAAACGATCCTGCAAGGCGAATTGGAGCCCACGAATGAGGGTTACGCATTGGCTAAAATCACGGCCGCACGGTTATGCGAATATATAACTCGCGAAGCTCCTGATTTTCAGTATAAAACCATGGTCCCCTGTAATCTTTACGGCAGGTGGGACAAGTTTGATCCTGCTCATTCTCATATGATTCCCGCAGTGGTCAAGAAAATTCACGACGCAAAAGTACACGGTGAGAAGGAAGTAGCCATCTGGGGTGATGGAACAGCGAAGCGTGAGTTTATGTATGCCGGAGATCTTGCGGACTGCCTGGTATACGCGATTCATCATTTCGACACCATGCCGTCTCTCATGAATGTCGGTCTTGGACTTGATTATTCTATCAATGAATATTATCAAGCCATTGCAGAGGTCGTCGGCTTTTCCGGCGAATTCTCTCATGACCTGTCAAAACCGGTAGGTATGAAGCGAAAGCTTGTTAACATTGAGCGCCAAACAGCATGGGGATGGCATGCTGGAACCGCCCTCAGGGACGGCTTACATGCAACTTATCAATTTTATCTGGACCAGGCAAAATAAAAACGGGAGATGAGCGTTCCTGGTCTCGGGACTGCTTAATCATTATGATAAAAGTCAGAGTCGGTGATATCAAAATAACGGATGAAGAGAAGGCGGCCATCATGGAGGTGCTGGAAAGCGGCAGGCTTTCGGAAGGCGGGAAAGTCCATGAATTTGAATCTCTCTGGGCGCGCTATACGGATAATAAATATTGTGTTGCTGTAAATTCAGGGACGTCGGCCTTGCTGGCCGGTCTCTACGCACTAGTATATGACCCGCGGTTTAAGAAAGTGAAACGAGGCAGCAAAGTCATTACCTCTCCTGTTACGTATGTCGCCACGAGTAATGCCATAGTTCTTGCCGGAATGGAACCGGTATATGTTGATATCGATCCCAGGACATTTACGTTAAATGTAGGGCAGATCGAAGATTTGCTCAAAAAGAGCGATCCTGAGGAATATTCCATAATCCTGCCGGTGCACCTCATGGGATACCCAAACGACATGGACTCTATCAACGATCTTGCTCATCAATTCAACCTCGTTGTTTTTGAAGATGCGGCACAGGCCCACGGTTCACTGTATAAAGGTAAGAAAGCTGGCTCCCTATCGCTCCTTGCCGATTATTCTTTCTATATCGCGCACAATATTCAGGTAGGAGAGATGGGGGCAGTGGTAACCAGCGATGAAAAGCTCCGGAGCATGATAAAAAAAATCAAGGCCAACGGCAGGATCTGTCCCTGCAATAAATGCGACAGGACGGAAGGCAAATGTCCGTACAAAGAAATGGATTTCGATCCTCGGTTTGTCCATGAATATATCGGCTTTAATTTTAAAACCACGGAGTTTCAGGCGGCTCTTGCAATCCCACAAATCAAAAAGGCCGATTCTATCATGCAGACCCGCCAAAAAAATGTTCTTTACCTGAACGAGCGTTTACAATTGCTTTCGGACGCGCTCCAACTGCCAACCTATTCAACCGATGTCAGCTATCTGGCATATCCGATTGTTGTCACTGACCCCAGGATAAATAGAGAGCAGTTGATGGCAAAACTGGAGCAGCAAGGCGTAGAAACCAGGCCCCTTTTTGGATGCATACCGAACCAGCAACCTGCTTTTAGTTTTTTGAAACCCAAGTATGAGAGAATATTGCCGACAGCAGATTTTGTGGGGAAGAACGGGTTTTATGTCGGATGCCATCAGTACCTGTCGCAGGACAATCTTGATTTTATTGTTGAGACCGTCCATTCAGTCGTCCATACTTTCAAAAAGTAATACCAGAGGACATTTACGGTGAAAATACTATTTGTTGACTTACAATATGACTACGGCATAAAGAAACGCGGCCTGAACTATATCGGCGAGGATGGGTTTCGTAAAACGTTTCTCAGGTTGCATCATGAAGTGGAAACATTCTATTATGATGAATATCTAATGCCTCCCAGACTTGATGCTTTGCAGCGAGACCTCGTTGACTACGCGGAGAAGGTCCGCCCGGATTTAATTTTCTTTATTCTTTTTGAGGACCAATTTAGTATCAAAACGCTTGATTACCTGAAATCAAGATATACGACAGCAAACTGGTTTTGCGATGACCAGTGGAGATTCGACAGTTTCACTCGAATCTATGCTCCGCATTTTACCTATTGTATTACTACGGATAAGTTTTCGATCCAGAAATACCATGAGGTCGGCCAGCATAATGTTATTGTAAGCCAATGGGCGGCGATCAATGAGCAACCGTTACCGCAGTTCACCGGCTACCAACATGACGTAACCTTTGTCGGGGGTGTGCATCCCTATCGTACCTGGTTTATTGGGCAGCTCAAAAAAAGGGGAATCACCGTTGAGGCCTTCGGCCAAGGTTGGCCGAACGGTTCCGTATCCGCTGAGGAAATGAATCGAATTTTCAGGAATTCGAAGATCAGTTTGAATATATCAAACAGCAAGAGCCATGACATCCGCTTTGTTCTCTCCAGTTTCAGAAACCTGAGAAAGTATTTTCGTAAGAGAAAAGATTTCAGCCAGGTCAAAGCCAGAAATTTTGAGATTCCTTTTTTCGGTGGTTTTCAACTGGCCGAATATGTGCCGGGTCTCGATGATTATTTTACGCTGGGAAAAGAAGTGGCCTGCTATAAGGACGTTGATGAAGCCGAGTTGTTGATAAGGTATTATCTGCACAATGAAGAAGAACGGGAACGTATCAGGCAGCAAGGGCATATAAAAGCATTTGAATCGCATGGATATATTCATAGGCTAAAAGAAGCATTGAAAGAGATAAAAATACGATGATGGCCGCTAACGCTGTCGAAGCGTCCGTTAACTGCGATCAGGAGGACAGGTAAATTGAAAGTTGCCGTAATTACGGGCTCAGCAGGACTCATAGGAAGTGAATCGGTTGATTTCTTCAACAATAAATTCGATTTATTAGTTGGGATTGACAACAATATGCGCCAGGAGTTCTTCGGCGCTGATGCTTCGACCCTCTGGAATCAAAAGCGATTAAAAGAGGAGTATAAAAATTATAAACACTATGATGTCGACATAAGAAATAGTCAGGCAATAGAGAAAATATTTCAAGAATATAATGTCGACATTAAACTTATCATCCACACGGCGGCACAGCCGAGCCATGATTGGGCGGCGAAGGACCCCTTTGCGGATTTCACGGTCAATGCAAACGGCACCCTGGTAATGCTCGAAGCAGCAAGAAAATATTCTCCTGACGCCGTATTTATTTTTACCTCTACCAACAAAGTGTATGGTGATAACCCGAACTATCTGCCGCTGGTGGAGCTTGAGACAAGATGGGAAATAGACACAGCACATCCTTATTACAAAAATGGAATCGACGAAAACATGAGCATAGATCATACGAAACACTCTTTGTTCGGCGCAAGCAAGGTCGCAGCGGACATTGTTGTTCAGGAATATGGAAAATATTTCGGCATGAAAACGGGAGTATTCAGGGGCGGGTGTTTGACCGGCCCAAACCACAGCGGAACGATGCTCCATGGGTTTCTCAGCTATCTCATGAAGTGCGCTATAACCGGCGATCACTATAAAATATTCGGGTACAAAGGAAAGCAGGTGCGAGACAATATTCATGCTTACGACTTGGTAAATATGTTTTGGCATTATTATCAAAAGCCGAAGACCGGAGAAGTGTATAATGCAGGTGGTTCAAGATATTCCAATTGTTCCATGATGGAGGCGATAAAATTTTGTGAGGAAATAACAGGGCGTAAGATGAATTACAGCTACGCAGAAAATAGCAGGATCGGCGACCATATATGGTATATCAGCGATGTGAGCAAGTTCAAAACCCATTATCCGGCATGGGACTTTAAATATAATCTCCAGGAAATTCTCGAACAAATTCATAGCTCCATGATTAAGAGGGCCTGAATATGATGAAAAAAGCCTCTATTGTCGTATCCGATTTTTATAAAAACAACAGATTGTTCGATATCAATGACCCTATTTCGAATAAGGATAATTGCCTATATGGTTTTTATCATTTAAAAAAAGAACTGTCAGAGCAAAATATAAATTTATCTACCCATGATATAAACGCCATCCACGATTCCGAAATTGTGCTATTCAGCGACATGCCGAGGGCCATCCCCCGAAAGGCCCCGGACCAGCGCTTTTATCTGCTCGCGGTTGAGAGTATTGCCGTGCATCCGATAAACTTTCAAGTTCAAAGATATAAACATTTTGAAAAAGTTTTTACGTGGAAAGATGATCTCGTTGATGGAAAGAAAATAATAAAAATAAACTATTCTTTTCTTTTTCCATCGAAACCCTTAGGACATTCCGAACAGAAATCGAAGTTGATATCCTTAATGGCCAATAGAAAAAAGTCGCGGCACAAGCTCGAACTGTATACTGAAAGGATCAAAGCAATCAATTGGTTTGAAAAAAACCATCCTGATGAATTCGATCTCTATGGAGCAGGGTGGGATAAATTACACGCCAGAAGCTTTGCGGATAAAATGATTAAACGCTTGAAGTATAAGCAGCCGGTTCAAGATCAGCCTTACACCTGTTATAAAGGGATTGCGTCTCCTAAGATACCCATCCTTAGGAATTATAAGTTCAATATATGCTATGAGAATATCAGAGACATACCCGGCTATATCACCGAAAAAATATTTGATTGTTTTTTTGCCGGTTGCGTTCCGGTTTATTGGGGCGCAAACAACGTGACGGACCATATTCCGAAGGATTGTTTTATTGATAAAAGAGATTTTCATGGTTATGAAGAGCTTTACGATTACCTGAAGAATATGAGCGATAAAGATTATCTAAAGTATTTGATCAATATCGAAGCATTTTTGAAAAGTGACAAGGCATATCCATTTTCCAGTGAATGTTTCAGTAAGACGATCTCAGAAGCGCTGTTACCGTAAAATATTGATGAGGTGAAATGGACAATGCGCATTTTCGGCCATAAAATTTCCATCAGTGTCAAGTTTAAACATCGCGAGAAGGAATCTCGATATAAAATTGACGGTGAAGTTCAAAGAAGAATATTTGGTTCATATAGCCAGTATCTGGAGGATGTTTTTGTAGATAGTATCTTTCGCGGGAAAGCAACCGGGACGTACATTGATATTGGAGCAAACGACCCCTCTGAACTTAGTAACACAAAACGGTTTTATGACCGGGGATGGTCCGGAGTCAATGTCGAACCTGACATAACGATGTATAAAAAATTGACTCAGGCGAGACCGCGCGACATCAATCAAAACCTTGGTATCGGAAGGCAGACGGGCAATCTGACGTTCTATGAATTATGTCCCAATACTCTGTCTACATTTAATAAAAAGTCCGCATTGCATAGCGTTAAGAAGGAAGGGGCGAAAATCATTTCCGACACGACCGTGAAGATCATATCACTCGCGGAACTGTTCAAAACCACAGTACCAGACAAAGAGGTTGATTTTTTATCACTGGATGCGGAAGGATATGAGCATGAGATACTGTCGAGCAATGATTGGAAATCATATAGGCCTATCGCAATAATAGTGGAATTGAATCAGGATACAGAAGGTAAAGTGTTTTATTTTTTGAAAAACCAGGGCTATATCCTGGTCCATTACAACGGCACTAACGGGATTTTTGTTGATGGAAATTCCCGTGAAATAGAATCATTTCTGCAAAAGTGAGTTGCGTCAGAATGAATTAAAAAAAATCTGAAAAGTATCCGAAAAGTGAAATAACCGTGTCGTTTTCTCTCCGTGAGGGATATCTGTTTCCAGGAATCCATCAAGCTTGTATGGTCTGACAAGGAATTTGAGCACGTGGATAACAATACATCATTAGTTTCCTTATGCATCCCAACATACAACAGCGCCGAATATCTAAGGCACTGTTTGGACAGTATAGCCTCGCAAACTTACAAAAACGTGGAAGTAATCATTTCGGATAACGCCTCCATGGACACGACAGTGGATATTATCCGGGAATATACGGACCGATACGATTTTAAGCTCTTCCGGAATGCAGTGAATATCGGGGCAGGCCCCAACTTCAACAAACTTATCAGTCTTGCCAAAGGGGAATATGTCGCCATTTATCATGCAGACGATTTCTATGAAAACACCATTGTTGAAGAGTCGGTCAGGATCCTGAATAGTGACGATACAATTGGCCTCGTCAGCACAATGGGGAATATCGTAAGCGAAGAGGGCGCGCCTTTTTACACGTTTCGACTGCCCAAACACTTAAAAAAAATGAATAAGACGATATATACTTTTGATGAGGTCCTATCAGGTATATTAAAAAGAGGCTGGGTTTTTGTCACACCGTCAATCATGGTAAGAAAGAAAGTATACGACGAGCTGGGAGTCTTTGAATTACAGGGGTATGGATCCGCCGTGGATTATGCAATGTGGTTTAAAATAGCGAATAAATATAAGGTAGCAATAATTGATGAAAAGCTGATCAATTACCGGGTGCATAAAGCCCAGGGCACGGAACGGGAAGTGAGAAAAAATCCGGAAGTTCCTGATATTGTATTGGTTCTAAGAAAATATAAAGAACTGACGACAAATAAACATCTGAAAAGGCAGTGTGAGGACTTCATCAATGCAATGATCATTAAGGCGGCAAGAAGACAAAACTATTATGGATTGTATAGTAAGAGTAACGAAACATTGAAAACCATGAGATCAGGAAGTGTTATACTCTTGCTTCAAAAATACGTCTTTAGATTATTTAACGTCTTGAAAATATCGATAAGAAGGAGATCTTTATCGACAGATGCTGAGTAATTACGAAATAACATCGAAAAGGGGACAAACGCAAATAAAAAACTGGAACCTGCCCATCGAAAACTTCCTTACCTTTCTCGTCAGCATGTTCGCAGTCTCAATTTATTTCTCGAAATCGGGCCTCAGCGTGTTCGGCATTGCTGCAATCCTGACGATGGTTTTGTGGAGATTTGTCCCGGGATACAGCCCGGTGACGTCAATGCCGAAATCCGTGGTCCTTCTGGTTGCTTTGTTCCTTGTCGATTTTCTCGTGAGCGCTTTGATGTCGGAATATTCACGCTGGGTGGTGTCCGATATGGGAAAATATCGGCACCTTCTTTTCGGCGGTCTCCTGTATGCGGCGCCCCTGAGCAGCGAAAACAGAAAAGTCGCCATTGTTATTTTCTTCAT
>Ga0180074_1000249_pt1 | contig 10730 bp, 7 predicted proteins | sample EasRiv366_16_10D_FD_121773 | JGI IMG/M metagenome (GOLD analysis project Ga0180074, IMG submission 121773) | Soil microbial communities from meander-bound floodplain in the East River, Colorado, USA - East River metaG ERMLT366_16_10D | ecosystem: Environmental > Terrestrial > Soil > Floodplain ...
GAAACGCTGAAAAGTGCCTGGTTTTTGGTGTTCCGCACAACATTTTGGCAATTTTTAAGCCTGTTGTGGGAGATTTTTATGAACATTTTTCGAACCAAGGGTTTTTCGACAGTCTCGTTAGCCGCCCTCTTCCAAAACGGCATTGAAAGTATAAAAGGAAATTTATGAAACCCATTACTTTACGCCCTACTGAACCAGAACAAGATTTCGGGCAATTGGCGGCTTGGTTCTCCATGCTTGAAGATGATGCACTTTCCGAACAGGGACTCAAGGAATATTATGAGAGACGACGGGAAATAATTATCCAACGAATAGCAGAGAATGAAGAAGGGGAATTGTTAGGATTCTATTGGGTCTGTTTTAATAATGCGGAATCATGCAATATTGACCTGTTCGTCAAGTCAGAACAACGAAGACAAGGATTTGGCAAACGATTATATGAAGACTTGGAACAGTCTGTCAAAACTGCTCAGGCGAAAGAAATAAATGTCACCATTATAGATACAAGTTCAGAAAGTCGGATATTCGCTGAACAACGTGGCTTCAGCGAAAGATGGCACTTTATCCCGATGAGATTGAATTTAGAGACCTTCGACGATAGACCCTATGACGACATCATTGCCAAGTTAAAACGAGATGGGTTTCGGTTTACTTCGATGGAAGAATTAGGAGACACAGAAGAAGCCCAACACCATTTGTATACTTTGAATGATGAAACAAATTTAGACGTGCCAGGCAGAAATGGAGAACGCATATGGAGTTCATTTGATGACTTCCAAAAAAGAGTGTGTCAGATGGATTGGTATAAACCTGACGGACAGAAAGTAGTAATTGACACTGCCACTGGTGATTGGGTAGCGATGAGCGCAATTTCTCGCTTTCAGAATCACGCCTACAATCTACATACAGGTGTAGATAGACGTTATCGTGGACGTAAACTTGCACAAGCGGTAAAAGTGACGGCTCTTCGCTACGCACGAGATGTATTGAAGGTAAATACAGTTCACACCGACCACAACACAATCAATCAACCTATAATAGCTATTGACCACAAATTTGGCTACATTGAAATGCCAGGAACTTTTGTGATGAAAAAGGTTCTGGTATAGAAAAAAGGCGGTTAACAAATCGTGCACAGATGAAAGGGAAAGTCAAGAGTGCCGATGAATTAAGAATTAGGTGAGGGCATTGTTACGAAATGGAGCGAAAAAACAGCAGCACCCCACTACCACTTTTAAAAAGTTGTTTAAAAGCGTTGACAAGAGTTGTATAATATTATTGAGCGTCGAGCCCGTAAAACCCCTTCGTGGGTCTCCTACATGTGCGTGGAGTTACTTATTTGGGACGGCGCTCTCCTTTTTTAATTTCGAGGCGGTAACGGAATCGGCTTCTTCGAGCCCCAGGGAATGCTTGTCTGGGAAAAGGTTCGGCTATTGATCCCAAGGAGACCTACCCCGGTGATTACGTGCGGGTGACAACTTACAACGCCGGCGCGGGGTTGGAGAGTCCCATCGTGTTCCTGGCAGGGCTGCGCGATATGTTCGAAGAGGAGCAATCGTTGAGGTTATCTGATAGTGAGCGGGAAACTTTGATGCGCGATAACACCCGAAAATTGTATATGGCGGCTACAAGAGCGGGGCAGAGATTGGTGATCACGTATGTAGGGGAATTACCCTTGGTATTGAAAGAGTTGATTGCAATTGCGTAATCAGTCAGTTAGATACCTATAATTTTGAACAATCCAGATACTACTTAAAGTATGAATTTATCCACGGCAAACCAACAAGTCATCACAAGTGTTGATGAACTCAAATCACGATTAGGAGATCATTTCGTCATCTTGTTCGGTAGTGCAGTTTCAGGCGTTATGGAGCCCAAACTTCCAATGATTTACGATGTCATGGATACGTTTCTGGAACAAGCGTCCGCGCGACTTTACGCAGGGTCATATCAGGAAAAAGTGGTAGCGGGATATGCACGTGAGTTGGTGCGTGGTTACCATAAACCTTTGCTAAGACAAACAAAATTTGAGAATTTTATTTTCGATCTTCAGGCTTCGGTTGGGAAGGACCAGGTTGATGATCTGTTTGTGCGCGTGTTTAGTTGTACTGGCAAACAATATAACAACAACCATTCGGCTCTGGCATTCCTTCTACGGAAGCGAAATTGTCTCGCCGCTTTGACGACCAATTTTGATAATCAAGTCGAACTATGTCTGCCAAACTTGAAAACCTATATTTATCCGAAGCGACCCAAACATATTCCGGCGGCAAGAAATCGCCCTATCTATATAAAACTCCACGGGGACGCCCCCACCAGAACGTATGTAGCAACTTCTCCTCAGCTATCCCAGGCTAGATCGATTGACACCTACGCTTTCATTGAAGATCTGCTTCTTGATCAGGTGGTTCTTGTACTTGGCTATAGTGGAACCGGGGATATTGATATTGCACCTCATCTGGGTAGGGTCGAAAAACTCCTCATTTGGGGAGACTACACTGTTGATACAACTAAAGCTGGACATCCAAACCGAATAAACTTACTTTGCGATTTAAGTTTGAGCGATCCTGGAAGGGAGAAGGATGGGCGGAGGAATGTACTGTTAGATCTCGCTACATCGTATGGATGGAAGCCACCCGCCACTTCGACCCTAAAAGAAAAAATGATGTGGGAGGATCATATTGTTGCGTGGACACAAAAACTTCCCCTACATAATCTTCGTAAGTTTATTACTTCGTTTATGAGTTGGCGGACCAGCTGGCCGCATGTACATATTGCCTATCTTGGCTTACAGGAAAACGAATCGTACGAGAACAAACTTGAATATGCCCTGTCAACCGTTCAGGTGGCGGCCTACAATTCATCAGAGAGACTGTTGAAATCATTGCTATTGGTGGAGCCTTCGAGTCTTCATTCTTATTTGTCGACGATCCAACTGCTTAGTTTTACCTATTGGGGAAAGCGCCATTACCAAATGGCATTATCCACGTCTTTACAAATTCTGAACATTTATGAACAACTTATAAATGATTGGAATGCCCAACCTGGTGAAGATATCAAGAAGCTGATCACTGGGGTGGCTAGGGAATACTTGGAGACATTGCTGGAAGTCGTCAATAATGAGCGTAAGAACGAAAAACGAATAGTTATTGTTCGAAATTCAAGAGCAGAGTATGTACTCGAAATACTCAGGAAGTTAGAGTTCGAAACTGGCTTTTATCTAAACAGGATCGCAATCATGGAAACTCGGCATTGGTTGGGGATAAAAGTTTCCTTGGAGGAAACCGAGGAATTTTTTGACCAGTGTATGGCGATGCAGGAATGGGCGGCGGCAGCGCTCACGGCCCAATTCATGCTAACCCTATCCTATGAGAAAGGGAGCAAGGTTGCCAATGCGATCCGTCCCGAGCTTCGAAAACGCAAGAGTTCAAAGCTTATTATCAAGGTGAATGCAAGATTGATGTATGAACGGCTAAATCGCCGCATCCCGGTTCAGGTGCTTAATTTCAAAGCATTCACCGATATATTATTGATAGGGGTGGAGCTGATTTTTGCCTTCAAACGCCTGCTCTGGAAACTGGACCGTTGGGCGAATCGAGTACGAGTCGAAACAGGCTTTCTTAATCTGGGTAAAGTTATAACCAAAAAGCTCTAGTACTGCATGCCAATTTTATGAGCACGAATGATATTCGTAGCCGATCCTGAAAACGGTAGCGTACTGATTCGTGTTTCCAATAGCAGCCCAACGCCGGTTAAATCCGTACTTGACGCCAAATTGGGACCGCATCTTCGATAACCTTCTCTTTTTGCACCATTGGGGCGAACTTCTCTTTTGCGAATTCCACTCTTTTATTAAACTGTGAATTGAGATAGCTATATTCAGGGTGTTCGTGTGGGAAGATCACCCGTCCGCCAGTCTTCCGCCAAAGCGCTTCAGTCAGGTTTGAGAGTGGAATATTCCAATGATTTTGTTCCTGGGGGAAAACGCGGGAGGTAGGCACGAAGGCAATCAAGCCATCCTGCATCATTTCCAGGCCGCGGTCTTTCAGTGTGGCGTTGTGGCTTCCATGATGTCCAACTTTGTAGACTACCGTCGCCGCGAGCAGTTCCGCAGCTGTGGGACGGTAATCCACTTGACCGCCATCTGGTCGCCGCCAGTCTTTCTTTTCAATTTCGTGCCAGGATAGCCAATTGCCCACCTGTGCATCTCCGACAAATAGCAGGACACGCTGATCCGGTAAACGAAAGGCAAGGACCAGGCTGGTGTTATTGATGACTTTATCCACTTGTAGCGCAAGTCGCCCAAATCCGCGCAGCCACTCGGTCTCGATCTGCTGGAAACTTTTCCCTCGAAAGTAATGAGTCTGAAAGAATCCGCGCTGGCGGGCCATGGGATAAGACAAGCTCATATTGTTGCGGAACGGTGCGCCCGTGTCCACGACTATTTCAGTTTCATCTGCTTTTAGCATTCGCAAATGTTTCTGCAGGGCTGCACCAATGGTTTCGCGTTCAGCACGATCGGAGGCTGCCGCCAATTCCAATCGTTTCGCCAACGCCTTCAGCGTTAAGGTCTTCGTTTCATCGCTGGATTTACCAGTTGGTTCATCTTCCGGATAAACTTCACTGACAACCAAATCCTGTGCAAGTCGACCCTCGGCCGTCGGGGGGCCTAATACATAGGCATCTACGCCAGTAGCTGGAACGGTGCGCACATGACCTGGTTCACAAAAATCCCTCTCGGTTTTGATATGCGCCTCAAACCGTTTTCCGGGTGTCATAGCAAAATCGTCCAGGACACGGTCAGGCAGCTTGCTTACCTTATCAGGTCTGTGGATCTTTCCTTTTGCCTTGAGCAGTGGTTGGACTCCTGCATCTTCATCGCCTGCAAATGCTGCAAGGCCCCTGACCCTCTGAAGAATCTGCTGCAGGGCAGGATCCTTTTCACCATAAGCATGAGCAAGCTCTAACGCCATCTCTGCCTGAAGTTGCAGGGCATTCTTCTCCTGATCATACTTCTGAGTCGCAGGGTGTTTCGCATCCTCTGTCCAAGCCAGCCAAATGCGCTGGACTTGAATCTTTTTCCACTCCTCCTGAGCATATTCAAAACCACAGAGATGGTCATGATGCTCATGTGTGGCAATCAACAAATCTACCTTTCCTCCAGTGGCCAGGTTGATACTTTCCGCCACGACCCTCATCCGTTCACGGTCGCCTGGGGTTTGATAGAAAACTCCGCTATCAATGACGATATAGACTGGATTTTTTAGATCTTGCTTTCCGGTTTCTTTCAGGCGCGGAAAGGCGAGCAAAAAGCAATCGCCAAATCCCTGACCATACATGCGGACCACGATCTGATCCCGCTTTTTTAGGATAAGTCTCTTTTCGTTCATGGCTGGATTCCTTCCTCGGTCTAGACGTGGCCATTCAGATGCAAGGCGGCGAACGGCTCGCCCTGGTGGACGTTAATGAGGTATGGATCAATATCAGCGTTGGCGGCCAGTCGGAATTTTTTATAGTCTGCAGTTTCTTCCGCACGCAAACCCTGCCTGTCGCGCTTGTGAATGACATAGCGGATTTTTCCATCGCCACGGCTGAAGAGCAGTGTGGATCCAGTCCGAATCGTCACTTGTGTCGCTTTGTTCTCTGGCTCCTTGGTTTGAAGCAGTGTTACAACGACCATGGGGTTGATCGTGCCATCCGGACCGACGGCTGTGGTGGGACGGAGCGTATGTACATCGAATGATTGGGATAGGTCAATTCCAATTTCACTTCCCAAATGTTGATTTCCAGAATTCTGTAGCTCTTTCTTAAATCGGATTTTTGCCTTCAGTGTTTTTTCAGCCAGTTCTTCACGGCTCCGATTCTCGCGCCAGGCAGGGAGCAAGGCATTGAGGTGATATAACAGTTGCTGGCTCAAGGTGAACTTCCCGGCAAAGCCTTCTGGTTGACTCCAACCAAGACTCTCGGGAGCTACTGTCGTGACACCCTCTGCCTGAATGCCCCACGCACGGAACGCCTCGACGATTGCAACCCGATAGCCCAAAGGATCGTCAGGCACCAGTTCACGATCAGCAGTGATGGTGGCCCTCAGATACTCGCCGAAGGTCAGATCGACTGGTGGCAGATAATCCAAAGCGCGGATGCAGATATTCAACATCTGCGAGGCCGTCTTGGCGGCCTCAGCCGCCAAAGCCTCAGCCAGATCGATAGGAATGTCACCGGGTGGCAGGACACCTGATCCACCGGTTGCGAGACGGATCACCAATCTCGTCCGCCGTTGGTAAATCTTCAGGAAGGCATCGAAAACAGCTGCCACTAGTATGCTGCCGCGCAAATGCGGCGAGACCTTATACTGCGAACTCTCTAGTAGATTCGAATCTGGCTGGCGTCGCTGCCATTTGCCGTCTCTAATTTCTCCGATCGCATCACGCAAAGCTCCGCGTTTACCGGTAGTTTCCCCAAATTGTTGGGCAAGTTTTCCCAAAAGGGATTCAGTCTCAAGATCACCGCGCGTCTCCGAGATGGCGGCGCGGAGTACCCCGGAATGCGTAAAATGTTGGAAGAGCGCGACAATATCCGCAAATGCTTCATGAAAGGCAAGCATATCGGGATTTGTATCCTCGATATAGTAATGATACATGCCATCCAGTAGCGCATGTGTCGTTTCATGGGCAATAATGTCATAGGAAAGGCAGGTAAAAATCATCGGCCCGGTTGGGGCGCCACCTTGCCCTGGTGACCGAAAATAGCCAAATAGCAGCGCTCGCTTCTCAGGTGAGTAATATGCGTTTCGTTCCCGCAAAGCGTGGGGATAGATCCGCAGCCATTTACAGAAGTCATCACCCTTCTGATCATCAACAAGCGGATTGGCTGCCCACATCGCCGGCCGTCCCAATGCCTTCTCAAAGTGACTGATTGTCTTCATTGCAACTGCATATACCATTTGCTGGTGGAACCAGGGGTCGCCTTCGTCTGGCGCAGCACCGTCCACCGCGAGCAAACGCGCATCGTCGAGGTTCACCGGCATGTACGCGGCCCGACTGGCTGGATCGATATCTACAATTTCCAGGTACTCACCTACGGGTCCCGGTTCAAGCTGTTCCCAAGGGACAGCAACGGTCACCAAGTTGTAGTCCATGGTGCGCAGGTAGCTGGCAAGACCTGGATCAAACGCATAAACGCGCAGTAAGCGTTGAGCTGGGTTCTGTACCGTACGCCGTCGGAACCCATTCGTCTTTGCACTGGGTTTCTCAATCGGTAATTTATTCCGTCGGTCTTTCACTTCGAGTTGCCGCCGGAGCGCCGTAGAAAGGTGCTGGCTTTCCAGTAAAACTTCACGAGCCTCCTCAATATGACCTTCCGACAACAGCCTCCTGAGTTCCAAGCGCGATGCGATTTGAAAGCCAACTTCGCTATATAGCTCACCTGCTTTGCCGCCCAGCAGCTGATCCAATCCGGTCCGAACAAGATCCTGTCCTGGTTCATCCACCATCAGACCAGGTAATTCCATAGTTTGTGTTGTCTCTGTCAGTGCAATAGTTAGTTGCCGACGTTGTGCGTCACGATTGAGCTCTTGAATAGTGGGAAGGTCCGACTTAAGGAGCTCATCGGCTTGAGGCAAGCCACTACCATATAAACTCAAGTTGACTCCGGGGAGTGGATTTGCCGTATTTCGCATGAGATAATGAAATGCTTGCGAAATATATTTCTGTTCGCCAGCGTAATGGTCGGCTAATTTCGACCGTCCTCCGTGATAGGAAAGCCAGAGTGTGGCCAACCCTGTGCAGCATGCCGCAGCGAATGTAGTTCCCGTACCTGGGCTGACCTCAAAGGTTATTTCATCTCCATCGCGCTTGGAGTACGCGCGTTGCACGCTTACCCCTGGGGCAAGAACATCCACCTCCTTGCCAGCACTGGCCCAACGCCACTCTCGACGCTTCGAACCACAACAAGCAGCAGCCAATACTTCCGGGAATCGAGCCGGATAAACTACATGGGGCCAATAATTCCCTGAAGCAGCAACAACGATGACCCCTTGCTCGGCGGCATACTGGATGGCTGCGTGCAAAGCTGGCCAGTGATACGGCAGTCCCAAGCTCACATTGATCACATCTACACCGGCGTCGACTGCTTGACGTACAGCCTGCGTAATCTTATTGGGCAGCAGCAGTACCACGTGTGTTGTCATCCGCACCATGAACACCTGTGCTGCGGGGGCAATACCCGTCATCCACGCTTTATTCCCTGGCCAGTTCGCAGGTGGACCCTCCGGGCTCGCGATCACTGATGCAACCGAAGTACCATGTGAAGGAACCGTCAATGGAAACAGGCCCTCAAGCGGATCGCGTGGATCACGCTCATCGATCAGATCCAAACCGCGAACCTTTTCAGGCTGCCCTTCCACTTTCATGAAACGTTCAAGGATCTCAGGGTGATCGGTATAGCCCGTATCCAGCACCGCAACGGTGATCCCCTGGCCTGGTCGTAAGTTTCTTTTGTGGAGGAGCTCCCATGCTTGGTTTACTTGTAGTGCTTGAAGATGCCATTCGCGTTGCAACGTTGCATCCATGCCAGGTTCATCATCGTCTGCCTCTAGTGAGAGTTCATCCACTTCTCCTAACATTGGGTCGGGCACGACTTGGGCAAATAATGGAATGGCAGACTGTATGCCAGCTATAGTTGCCAGTTGACGTGTAAGGAGCCATACATCGCGTACTGGCGGTGGATTATCGGGTGGTGGCAGCGCAGTAAGTCCTTGAAACCGGCTACGACTCAGTTGCACAGACTCGTCGCGATAACCCCAATTTGGTCCGAGGATTGCCTGGATTTGCACCGTAGCAACGGCAACATTATCAGCTGACAGATCTTCATGGAACATAATGGCAATCCCATCGATCGCAGCCAACAGATCCGGTTGCTCCACAGATCCGTCCAGGTGTAATTCTGCAGCCTTTGAAACCTGGCGCCGGATTGCCTGCAGTCCCGCGTTCGAATGGGATATGTGATTCGGAGTGTCAATCATTGGTGATCCTCCCGTTGAGATTGCAGAACGATATGCCATGCTGTTGTCTGCAATCTCGCTTTTGGCAAGACAGATTATGCCGAAAAGTAGTGATAGTATTACACGACTAAATTGCCGAACTTTGTCTTATATAGTATAGGTATTTTGCTTTGTTAATGCAAGAGGTTGTTTCCATCTTTTGTAATTAGACAAGTCCGGGAATGGAAGGAAAAAGAAGGATTTATGAGTATGCAAGTGGGGAAGACCGAACTGGCGTCCAGTGCGCCGAAAGCCAGATTCGGCAACATAGTGCTGGATGGCTTTTGTCGAACATTGGCATTGTATCCCTGGCTTGCCTATCCATAAATGATATGAGGAGAAGAACCATTATGGAATATCCAATCACGTATGTAAATGCTAAATTTGCAGAACTAATACTTAAAAAAGGAAACGGCTTTTGATTTTCAGTACCAAGTTCTACTTGCCCTGATAAAAGAGTGTTGACTGGAAGACCCAAAATAGTATCTGTCCGAATGAAGTTTACAGGGATTGCCCCCGTCTATTTGCACTTCGACCAACCCAGGTCCGTCCACTTCGAAAAAAACTAAAATGAGGAGGTGGATACGACAACCACCTTCCACATCAATATGTCCTCGCACTTATCTTGCAGAGAGTGTCTAAGATAAAGGACAAACGAAGTTAATCAAGTGAAAAGCGTATTTTGGAAAAAGACGCTTCGTCAATTGTCTATGATTGTAACAATACACAAAGAGTCGAATGTTTTTCACCAGTGCCTGCATTCGTCTGGAAAAACAACGCGATCGGCGAGCTAGGCGTTTCAGGTAATGATGCAAGTCAGCATTGACCGCTTCCACTGCGTAAGTCTCGTGTTTGTCAGTTCTCATTTCATAAGGCGCACCGTAGTATAAAGTGTCATAAACCGGAAAGGCATCGCTATAGTATTGTTTGGCTTGCGGCGCACGTTCCAAGCAGACTTGCAGAGCTTCTGTGGTTCTTTCAGGCACTACATCCCAACTCAAACCAACTCAAAACACAGCGTGTCTCTCGATCTACTACTGTTAGAACATAGATTTCGTTTTTTTCTGGCCTACAAATGTGTATAACTCGTCCAGTTCAGCCTTTTTTACTTTCGCTGGCATGGGCGCATTTGGTAATTTGGCAGTGTACTGGTTCACCCAATTGACCACGCTTTGTGGATTGATCTTCAAAATCCGTGCAATCGAGCGATAACTGCTGCCTTCCACATACATACGAATTGCTAGCAGGCGAGTTTCCTCCGAATACCCATGCTGTCTGGGTTCAGGTGTATAGACCCGATTACATTCACCACAACGATAGCACTGGCTTCCCGATGGATTCAAGCCTGCTTTGTACTGTTTCCAATTCGCTTGGCACCTTGGACATTTCATGTCGCCTATTTTATTCTGTTTCTGCTCTTAGACACTCTCGTTTTTCCTGGTCTATTGGATATGGACATTTTTCGTGTCTACTTTACCCGGGCAAGGTCAGTCTACAATGTGTCCATTGTGTCCAATATCTCCAGTGTGTGATAGTAGAGTTCATCGAGTTAATTGGACAAGTTGCCCCGGTGGGCTTAGAAGCTGCACTTCAGGAGCAAATCCTATTGTTCCGACTATTTTTGTTTGTTCTCTTTATAATAGGACGAGGAATATAGCTGATTTACAAATCAGGTATAATAATCAGTATA
>Ga0180074_1000250_pt1 | contig 10726 bp, 8 predicted proteins | sample EasRiv366_16_10D_FD_121773 | JGI IMG/M metagenome (GOLD analysis project Ga0180074, IMG submission 121773) | Soil microbial communities from meander-bound floodplain in the East River, Colorado, USA - East River metaG ERMLT366_16_10D | ecosystem: Environmental > Terrestrial > Soil > Floodplain ...
GGGAGATATCATGCAAGATGCGGCGCGAGCCATAAGAGACGGAAAGGTTTTGGATTTTGAGCATATATTCTGTATTCGCTCGTTCAGGGCTTAGCCCCGAACGAGCGGGGGATTAGAAGATCAAATACCAATACAACGCGGTTTCTTTGGTATTTGGGTTGATGGCTTTATATACGTTGCGGTCAAAGCCGCTCAAGATAAAGCCGCAACTTTGATACAATCTGCAAGCTGGGACGTTGTCATCCTGTGTTTCGAGCATGACGCCGGGGAAATCATTTTCACGTGCCTAATGAATGCCACGTTCAAGGAGTTTGCGCCCAATGCCCAAACCACGATATTCGGGATTCACAACCAGGTCTTCAACATACCCGAATTGATTCCACCATTTGAGCATTCTAATTCTTCCGGCAAGTTTCGCGGAGCGATCCACTTCGGCGAAAAAGATCGTGGGACCAGCCTCGTCAAATCCATATTCAGTGTCTTGAGCAGGGACTTCCCTTTCGTAAGGTTCATCAACTGGTGCGATGGTGTAAATCAGTTTCTCGTTTTCGATGCTGAGTGCAAGCCGCGAATTCACTGTGGACTTGCGCGAGAACGATTTTGTCTGCGGCGACTCTTGGGTATCAATTTTTCGGATCGTAATTTCCATGATTACCAATATCCTTGATTCTTGGCATTCCTCAAGACCCACAAGAAAAATGGTGCGCCAACCAGTGCGGTGATAATACCAACGGGAATTTCCTGTGGTGCGATAATGACCCGTGAGACGATATCGCAAATGAGCAATGCAGTTGCGCCGCCGAGAATGCTCAGGGGCAGTAAACGTCTGTAATCAGGACCAAACCAAAGTCGAATGAGATGCGGGACGATGAGTCCGATAAATCCGATGATGCCGGAAAAGGCTACAGCGGCAGCAGTTGCTAATGAGGCAGCAGTCAATAAAATTCTTTTTGTGCGGGTGACGTTGAGCCCGAGTTGTTGAGCTTGATCGTCACCGAATTGTAAAAGGTTCAAGGCGTGCCCGCTGAAAATTAAAATGCCAATGCCGATGAGTAGATAGGGCATGATGGCCAGGATGGCTGTCCAGCCGCTTTGACTCGCGCCGCCGAGCAGCCAGCCCAGCGCGCGGCGGACTTCGCCAGTGGAACGGAGCATGAGGAAGGAGGTAAGCGAGGTGGCAAAGGATGAAAACGCAACGCCTGCGAGAATTAAATTGGTGGTGGGAATGGTGTTGCCGACGCGCGCCAACGAATACACAATAAATACAGTGAGTAACGCAGCGATGAATGCGGACATTGGAATTGCCATCAGTCCCCAAAAAGAATAGGGCCATTTGATGGACATGGCAATGACCGCGCCGAGTCCCGCGCCAGAGGCGACACCGATGAGAAATGGATCAGCCAGCGGATTGCGGAACAAACCTTGATATGTCGCGCCGCTGCCGCCGAGAGCTGCACCAGTTAGGGTGATGAGCACCGTGCGCGGTAGACGGATCTTCCAGAGAATGGATGTGAAGGTTTCTGTACCGTGACCGGTTAATACATTCCATAATTCTTTGGGCGAAATGAAAACAGAACCGATCGCGAGACTGAGGAGCAAGGCGATGAAAAGAAAGATGAAAGAGGAAAGAAAAGGTTTGTATTTCATATTATTGTAGGGGCGAAGCATTGCTTCGCCCCTACATGGAATTATTTGAACGCGTCTGGATGCAATAACTTTGCCAACTGTTCCAGCCCATCCACGAGGCGCGGACCGGGGCGACTGACGAGGTTGTCATCGAAGGCAAAGATCTGATTATTCTTCACGGCATCGAGTCCTTCCCAGCCGGGGCGGGTCAATACAGAGTCTACCGTAACACCCCACATCGAATCACCGAGGATGATGATACCCGGATTCGTCGCAACGATCTGTTCGAGGCTTACTTGAGGATAAGCGTCTGTGATGCCTGCGAGCGTGACGAGGTTCGCTCCGCCTGCGCGTTGGATCAACAAATCACCAAATGTGCCGGGACCATAGCTATAGGGTTTGGCTGCATCGGTTGCATCGATCTCATAAAAGACAGTGGGGCGGGAAGAAAGCGGCGCAACCTTTTCGTCCACAGCGGCAACACGGGCCTTGAGCGAGTCAACTAGTTCGGTAACATCGTGTCCGGTGAGTTGGCCGACGATGCCAAGATTGACGTACATCTCTTCGAGCGTGAGCGGATTCTTCAAATAATAAACGGTCAAGCCCAGGTCTTCGAGTTGCTTCACGAGTTCAGGTGTGTTGATCTCGGCGGCTAAAACCAGATCAGGTTTCAGAGCGACGATGGCTTCAGCGGAATATTGTCCCATCGAACCGCCGACGCTGGCGATCGATTTTGCTTCTTCTGGATAATCGGAAAATTCATCGCGTCCAGCTACCTGTGAGCCCGCTCCGATCGCGAATAAGATTTCTGTGTTGGACGGCGCGAGCGAAACAACGTGCTGCGCGGGACTGTCGAGTTTAACTTCGCGTCCAAGTCCGTCGGTGAGGGTCAACGTGACCACAACCGGGGCTGTTTCAACAACTTCAGTGGCAGGGGTTTCAGTAATGACAATTTCTGTCGCAACGGGAGCAGTTGTTGGTGTGGCTTGAGGCGCGCACGCCGTCAATAAAACGATCAATAGGGTGATTAGTAAGGTCTTGCGTAACATTTTATTCTCCTGAGTGTTTGTGGCGCGACATTCATGTCGCAACATGGGTAGTGCGACATCGCGAAGTGAGTCGCTTTACCGCAAATGAAAATCCCCAGCGTTGGCTGGGGAGGTTGGAGAGGCAGTCCGAGTGGCCGTCATCCACCTCCTTTTCGCGAGAGTGTGGCGAACCGACCAGAGCGGGCGACCTGACTTGTTAGCTGTTAGCTGTCAGCTATTAGCTGTTAGCCTGTAGGCTAATCGCTAAACGCTGAATGCTAATTGCTAAATTACAGTTGCGCGACAGTGCTGGAATTACACCAGCTTCGCCGCTTGCTGATCGTATTTAGTTGTTTGTATTGTATGCCGTGAGCGCAGGGACGTCAACCTGCGATTTGGCGTGCTAGCTTCCTACTGAGACGGCTGAGTTGTGTTTTATGAAATGGCATGAGTAGATACCAATATAAAAACCCCAACATGCCATATGGGGAAAAGAAGACGGTTTGGGTGAGACGGGTTTGCTCAATACGCCATTCGATCCATTGCGTGCTGAAATGATTCTTATTGCAAATGAGAATTCGTGAGTTCTCTATTTTTGTTTCTACATGCCAGCCGTATGTGCTTGCAAAGTATGTGAGGACGCTAAATATATTTTCAGGTGAAGAGTTTATTTTTAGTTCACGATGGTCAATGAAACAGCCTTCATGTTTGAGGGATTTGGTCCTTGAGTCATCATCCACCCATATGCGTTCGATATGATCGGGATGCGTTATTTTGAGAGCCTTCTGAGTCGCGGCGTCAAAATCGATGAGTTTGACTTCGGGAAATACTTTCAAAGCATCAGGATGTTTGACAATGCTATCCGTCGATAAACCGCCGATCAACGCGTATGCTATCGGATAAGGCACGGGCGTCATTAATCCCACACCGAATGCCATAAGGCTGACGGGAATACCAGGGAGTAAAAACATTTTGCGCTTGAGTCCACGGGCATTTGCATAGCGCAACATCAAGTCGCCGTAGACGGTGATGTTAGGTCCGCCGATCTCGAAGACACCTCCGCGCCCGTTGGGGTTGGTCAGCGCGGCGAAGAGATAATCGATCACATTTTGAACAGCAATCGGTTGGGATTTGTTTTTCATCCACGTCGGACCGGGGACGATGGGAAACAACTCGGTCATGAAGCGGATCATTTCAAACGAGATGCTGCCTGAGCCGATGATAACGCCCGCGCGAAATTCTGTGACGGGAACTTTGCCTTCGCGTAGAACTTTCCCGGTCTCGATGCGTGAACGCATGTGTGGAGCGATGTATTGTTCAGGGTCGGCAAGACCGCCGAGGTAGATGATGTGTTGTACACCTGCTGTTTCGGCGGCGGATGCAAAATTGCGCGCGCCATCGAGTTCGATCTTTGTATACCCATGCCCGGCGGACATGTTGTGGATCAGGTAATACGCTGTATCAACACCATCAAAGGCGTGAGCTAATGATTCGGGAGTCGTGACGTCAGCCTGGAAAATGTCCACTTGGTTGAACCAGCTCCGACCTTTGAGGCGAAGCGGGTCACGTGCCAGGCAACGGACGCGGCAGCCAGAATCCAATAAACGCGGGATCAGCCGGCTGGCAATATATCCGGTTGCGCCGGTGACGAGGATGAGGGGAGAAGTCAAAGAATTTTCTTTCGTCTTTCATCTTTCCTCTTTCGTTGTTGAGGAAAGATGAAAGATTGTCAATATGAATGCCCTAACACTCGCGCACGACTCGCCAGGCGGCTGGTTAGTCCATCAAAGATGAAGCGATGGGGCAGCCACATGGCATACCAATACAGAAAACCAAAGAGACCGTGCGGCGCAAAATACGCGGTGACGGTGAATAGCGTTTTGCCATCCTGCGGATCAGATTTAAATTCGAGCCAGGCTTTGCCGGGCAGTTTCATTTCAGCGCGCAGACGCAAAAGATGATTCGGCTCCACTTCTTCGACGCGCCAGAAATCAAGCGACTCGCCGGTGCGTACTTCGTCGGGATGACGCCGACCGCGCCGCAAGCCAACGCCACCCACGGCTTTATCCATCCAACCGCGCAGCGCCCATGACCAATCCATGTAGAGCCAGCCGCGGGCGCCGCCGATGCCCGTGTAGGCGCGGTAAACAGTTTCAGGTGCGAGATCGAGCAACACCTGACGCGTTTCGATATACATGCCATCTTCCACGGTGAAGGTATACGGTTTGATATCGCCTGCCACCGTGACAAGCGCATCTGCCCAACTGGTTTCCACATTATCACGTTGGATGCGACCCAGCGCGAGGCGGACAGCGGTTTGGAAATCAATGGGCTTGATCTGCGGGAAGAGACGCTTTGCCGCTTCATCTCTAACGATGAGGTTGGCGCGTAGCCCTTCGATCAGTGGCAACACGACGCGCCAATGAATGGGCGTGATCATATGCACCCAGTAGGCTGAGAGGCGCGGTGTATTGAAAGGTGTGCGGATCAGATAGCGTTTGAGGTTGCGCTCTTTTGAGTATTCAAGCAGCATTTCGGCATAGGTAAGGCGGGTGGGTCCGCCGATTTCGATGAGTCTGCCTATGCTATCTGGAGAGTCAAGCGCAGCAATGAGATAGGACATGACGTCACGAATGGCAATGGGTTGTGCCTGCGAGAAGAACCAGGCGGGACACACGAGCAGTGGCTCACGCTCACTCAGATAACGGATCATTTCAAAAAGCGCTGACCCGGAGCCGACGATCATGCCTGCGCGAAATTCTGTGACGGGCACACTGCTGTAGCGGAGAATGTAACCAGTCTCGTGGCGGGCACGCAAATAAGGCGAGAGATTCGTAGTTGGGTCAACCAATTCGCCGAGGTAAATGATTTGTTCGATCTTGGCTTCGCTGGCGGCATCGGCGAAGTTGCGGGCGACGATGAGGTCGCGGTCGGCATTGTCCCTGCCACCCTGTTTGCCGTGGATAAGATAGTAAGCGACAGAGACATCTTTCAATGCGGTGGCTAAGGTTTCGGGAATCAACGCATCGCCACTGACGACTTCCACTTTGTTTAACCATGAACGCCCTTGTAGGCGAGCAGGGTCACGGACGAGGACACGTACGCGGTAACCAGCTTCCAGTAGGCGTGGCACGAGCCGTCCGCCGACGTAGCCAGTTGCGCCAGTAACGAGAATGAGTTTGGGTGTGGGCATAAGAGATGTGTGGGTGGTTGAGCGCAAGCAGTCGAAACCACATGTTTGATCCAAAATTTATATTACTATGCTTGCTTAGTGGTCTCGATACGGCGGAACAAGCGCCGCCTACTCGACCACCGATGTTCGGCTATGAAAATTGTATCCCACCTCATCAATTCCATGCTATGATAAAAGACATCTATGCAGGCGGCGAATCCTCCTACATCTTTGCGCGAACGACTGTTCACTCAGCCTCCGCTGATGTGGATTTCGCTTGTCTTCCTTGCGGGGATTATTTTGGGAAGTTTGCTCTCTGTTTCTATTTGGATTTGGGTGGGGCTTGCTCTTGCTTTTCTTGTTCTTGCCATCCTCGCACGCCTCTTCAACTTTTCGTCCCTCACTTTCATCCTTCAGCCTTTCGCCTTCATCCTTTTCATCGCTCTTGCCCTCGGTGCCGCGCGTTATCAATTTTCTGTCCCAGATTTTGATGCCTTCCACATCGCCTTTTATAACGACCGCGATTATGACTTGCTCATCACCGGTACACTTATAGAACCGCCTGACTATCGCGATAGTTACACCAACCTACGCTTGAAAGTCACTGCGGTGGATACGGGCGATAGCGAATTACCCATCAAAGACAATCTATTTGAAAAGAGTCTGTTACTCGTACGCGTTCCCAATAACCAAACATTCCAATATGGAGATGTCCTGCGTCTGCGCGGTAAATTAAAGACTCCGCCTGAGAACGAAGATTTCTCTTATCGCGATTACCTCGCGGCTAAAAATATCCACTCGTATATGACCAATGCTGAAGTGACGGTTTTGCCGGATGAACGTGGCAATCCAATTATCGCCACGTTATATTCTTTCAAACAGAGATCACTCGATAACATTTATCGCATGTTTCCCGACCCTGAATCGTCGTTGTTGGCGGGTATTTTACTGGGTGTGGATACAGGGCTTACGCAAGAATTACAACAAGCCTTTAAGAATACCGGCACAGCACATATCATTGCCATTTCGGGTTTCAACATCAGCATCATCGCAGGTATTTTCTTTGCATTCTTCGCTCGCTTTCTGGGTGATCGGCGCGGCGCGGTGTTGGCGATCTTGGGAATTGCTTTGTACACACTGCTTGTTGGTGCAGATGCGGCGGTTGTCCGCGCGGCGGTGATGGGAAGCCTTGCATTGTTTGCAAAACAAGTTGGTCGTCGTCAGGTTGCGCTCAATACCTTACTTGCGGTCGCAGCCGTGATGTGTGTTTGGAATCCATTGTATGTTTGGGATGTCGGCTTTCAACTTTCGTTCTTCGCCACACTGGGTCTGATTCTATATGCCACACCGTTTTCTGAATTTGCAAATCACATTATCACGAAATATTTCCCAACATCAGCAGCTGAAAAATTTGCAGAGCTCTTTTCTGAATTTGTGCTCCTCACACTCGCCGCGCAATTGACTACAATTCCGATCATGGCGTATCACTTCCAGCGCATCTCGCTGGTTTCGTTTCTTGCCAATCCGTTCATTCTGCCGGCGCAACCGGCGGTGATGATCCTCGGTGGTTTGTCGGTGTTGTTGAGTCATGTGTGGATCGTGTTGGGTCAGCTCGCGGCGTGGATCACGTATCCGTTTGTGGTATATACGATCCGCATGGTGGAGATCTTTGACCGCGTGCCGCATGGGACTCTGTTCCTCGGCGACTTCTCCGTCTGGTTCGTGATTCTGTTTTACGCTGCGCTTCTGGCTGTGACGTTTAGCTGGTCCAGTTTCAAAGAGTGGACTCAGTCCCTCGGGCAGAAGACAGGTTCGGTGGGCGTCGGAAGCGTGCTCGTCATCCTGATCATTGGTTTGGTGTTGGTATGGCGCGCGGCGGCTTCGCTCCCCGACCGACTCTTGCATGTCACGTTCTTGGATGTAGGTTCTGCGGATGCGGTGCTTGTCCAAACGCCAGGCGGAAAGAATGTGTTGATCAATGGCGGGGCAAGTGTAACGATCTTAGCGGATGAATTGGGCAGGCGGGTTTCTGCTTTTGATCGCAGACTGGATTGGCTCGTGATCGCCGCGACGGACGAAGAACAGGTTGCCGCGTTGCCGCGTGTGTTGGAACGCTACCCACCAGATGCCGTGTTGTGGAGCGGTAATGAACAGGCTTCATTCTCGTCCTTGGTGTTGAAAGAGTATCTGACCACGAAACAAACTTCAGTGGCGATTGCCGAAGTGGGGCAGGTTTTGGACTTGGGTGACGGCGGCACGCTGAAGGTGTTGACGACGGGTCCGCGTGGCTGTGTGTTATTGATCGAGTATAAAAATTTCCGGGCATTGTTACCAGTGGGTATGAGTTTTGAAGCGTTGGAAGAGTTGCGCAATGGTGCGAATATTGGACCTGTGAGTGTGTTGTCTCTGGCAGATGCAGGTTATGCCGCTTCAAACCCGGATGAATGGTTTGTGAATTTGAACCCTGAGTTGGTTATCTTGAGCGTTGACGCAGCGGATGAAAATGGCATGCCGGATGGTGAAGTGCTCAAAGCCTTAAAGGATTATTCGTTATTGCGCACCGATGAAAGTGGCTGGATCGAGATCACAACGGACGGCACGCAAATGTGGGTGAACGTGGAAAGGTAGTAAGGGCGACCCTTCATGGCTTGCATGGTTTGTATTTGATATGGGCGGGTCGCTCCTACTTGAATTTCGCAGTCGAAAAATGTATAGTAATAACACCAAAGGAGTTCTTTTATGAGCGAACTGTCCATTACTACATCACAGATTCAGGGAAAAGTTGCGGTGACCATTTTGCATTTGAATGGTCATCTGCATGGCAGTACGGAAAATCAATTGCTTGATCATGCCCGTCAGGTGCGTGAAGATGGAGCCAGTCATCTTTTGCTTGATCTATCGGGCTTGGATGTGGTTTCCAGCGCAGGTCTGCGCGCGATTCAGAACATTTTTAAACTATTCACACCGCCAGCCGATATGGAGGTCATCCGCCAGCACGGTGCCGAGCCGTATAAGTCGCCATACTTTAAGCTGCTTTGCCCGAATCCCCAGATTTATTATGTATTGAATATCACCGGCTTCATGCAGAACCTGCTCATCTATCATGATCTGGATGAAGCGGTACAGTCATTTTCAAGTTAGTGAATTCAATGCGGTTACAAACGTTTCCACCATCTTTTCGATATTGATCTCGTCTTTCACGATTCGATAAGACTCAGCTCCCATCTTTCGCAGACGCGCTACATCGGATAGCGCGTCTTTCATTGTGGAAACGAGCGCATCGAAATCGTCAGGCGGAATTTGCCAGCCATTCTCTTTTCTGACCAGATCATCTTGAGTGCCATCCCCTTGCGCGACGATCACGGGGAGTCCATAACTCATCGCTTCCTGGACGGCGAGCCCGCCGGTTCCGGGCAGGACGAATAGGTCTGCTTCTTCAAAATAAGGCTTTAGCTCAGCCCCATGCTTTGCCCCGACAAATTCTGTGCCCGGATAGATTTCTCTGGCGATTGATTCGAGCGTTGCCCGTTCCGGTCCGTCACCGATGATGACGAGTCGCGGCTTTGATTCGATCTGAGCACAGGCACGGAATAATGAGTCGAGTCGTTTGCGGGCTTGAAGGCGACCAACGAAGAGGATTACAGGTCGAACGTTGAATGTTGCAGGTCGAGGTGGTAATGGATGAGAAGGTGCTGGTGAGACTGAGTTATGTGCGACGAATATTTTCTCGCGTGGAAAACCGAGGGCAGCGTACTCATCCGCGCCGCGTTGGCTGTAGGCGAGCATGGCGTCAAATTGAGTCAGGAATGAGAGTCGGCGCATTTGACGGAATCCAGCTAAAGGTCCAGAAAGAGACGGTGATCCCAGTCCCCAACCGATGACGGGCTTGTGCTGTTGATGCATCCACTTCACGGCGGATGAAGTGGAGAGATAACGTGGATTAGCTTCCATGATGAGCACATCGGGATTCCATTGTTTGAGCCAGTCCATTAATCCGCGTTGATAGCATAAATAAAATGTACCGCTAAACAGATGAACATTCTCTCCTAATTTGTAGTTTGCGATTTGTAATTGTCTTGCCGTTGCAATGCCTTCGACTGGACGCGGCAAACCTGTGAATAAACTCATCCCCCCGTTACTTGCGGAAGCGAGTAATTCAAAGAACGGCGCGCGATATGTGGGAAGTACGCGTTGCTGTAGTGCGAGTTTGCCGGAGAAAGATTTCATGGCACTAGGACGCACCGTGAGAAGATGACCGCAGTTTCATCGCGATATTGTTCACACCATTGGTCTGATGTTTCAACAGCTTTGATTAAACGAGGCTGATCTACGATGGATAGAAGCAGCAGGTTTATGCTGTCACGCTTAAAAACCGATTCCCATGCAAACCCAGTTAGACTGATTTCTTGATATTCCTTCATTTGCACAGGAGGGTAAGGGAAGAAACGAGTATCCACAGAAGGTGGGCGTTCTGGCAACGCGAAAGTCAAGTAACTTCCGAATGCAATATCGTTCCATAATGGTTGAGGTAGTTCCGGGTGAGTTGCCAACCATTCCACGGCTTTAAAAGGTGTTGAAGTAGCATAAACTGGCGGCGCTGTGAACCACCATTTTTCCCTGATACCCGGCAAACTAAACAGAGGTAATAAGATGAACAAGCCAGCAAGTGCATAATTAAATACAGGGGAGGAAATCTTTGTAGTTGCATCTAATTTGTTATTGGGAATGCCAGTCAGAAGTTTGGCGGTTATGATGGCAAGCACAAATAAAAACCAGATTATATAGCGGGTACCTGAAAACGCCAGCCAGCCTAGACCGAGAAACAGTACCCATTCAAAAGCGGAGAGTTTGTGGGTTGAAAACGCTGTGAGTGGGGCCATGGCAAGCACCCAGGCGAAGA
>Ga0180074_1000251_pt1 | contig 10690 bp, 14 predicted proteins | sample EasRiv366_16_10D_FD_121773 | JGI IMG/M metagenome (GOLD analysis project Ga0180074, IMG submission 121773) | Soil microbial communities from meander-bound floodplain in the East River, Colorado, USA - East River metaG ERMLT366_16_10D | ecosystem: Environmental > Terrestrial > Soil > Floodplain ...
CGAAGGACACTCTCAGCGTGGAACCGAAATGACAGTCCGCCTGGCGCATTCCTTTGGCTTGAGTGATGCAGAACTGGTGCAGGTCCGCAGGGGCTCGCTACTGCACGATATCGGCAAGATGGGCGTGCCAGATGTGATCCTGTTCAAACCCGGCAAGCTGACGGACGAGGAGTGGGTGTCGATGAAAATGCACCCCACCTTCGCCTACGAACTACTCTCACCCGTTCGTTATCTGCGGCTGGCGTTGGATATTCCGTACTGCCATCATGAAAAGTGGGATGGCACTGGCTATCCGCGTGGCTTGAAAGGTGAGCAGATCCCCCGCGCAGCACGTATATTTGCCGTGGTGGATGTGTGGGACGCCTTATGTTCAGACCGTCCTTACCGCCCCGGTTGGGCAAAAGAAAAAGTGCGCGAACATATCCTCGCCTCAACGGGCACACACTTTGATCCTCAAGTGGTAGATGGTTTTATGAAGTTGATTGAGCAGGCTGAATATGCATTCTGAAAAACAGAAGTCAACCGCAAGCATCTCTCCTCTCCCCCAAGTGGACGAAATAAAAACTCCCCAACCGCAGGATGTGGCAGGGGAGCTTTTGCATTAATATACAGTGTGGTGCCATGTGTTTTCGCGGTGTCGCCTGATGTCCATGCGTGTACTGTGGACAGCCACAAGTCCGGAAGCATCTTATAAGGAATGATGATGTTCAAAAAGAAACCCCAACTCAATACAGATGGCTATTCGTCAGAGATCAGCACGTTGCTTAAAGGCAATTTCATAGACCATGAACGTAAACTTTTAACGCTGGAAGAATCAGAAGTGCACTACCGCCGGCTCTTTGAGACCGCCAAGGATGGCATTCTGATCCTGGATGGCGACACCGGGCGGATCATCGATGCCAACCCGTTCCTGCAGGATCTGCTGGGGTATCCTGAAAGGGAGCTGATCGGCAAGGCGCTCTGGGAGATCGGTCCGGTCAAGGATATTCCTGCCAGCCAGGCAGCCATGCGGGAACTGCAAAAGAATGAGTACATCCGTTATGAGGATATCCCTCTGGAGACCAAAGCGGGTGAGCATAAACATGTGGAGTTCGTCAGCAACGTTTATCTGGTGAGTGGCTTTCGGGTGATCCAGTGCAATATCCGCGATATTACCGAGCGCAAACAGGCGCAAGCTCAGGTACTCACGACGAACGAAGAATTATTGACCCTGGTCACTGAACTCCAATGGCGTGACCGGCAAATGCAGTTAATGAATCGCATGAATGAACTATTACAGTCCTGTATCACGCCCGATGAAGCCTACCGCGTCATTACCCTATGTGCGGCTGATCTATTTCCCGGGCATAATGGCTCGCTGGCGATCCTACCTAGCCGGAACGAGAATCTGGAAGTCGTCTCACGCTGGGGGACTGAAGTGCTCATGGAGCCATCCTTTGCTCTGGATGCCTGCTGGGCATTGCGCCTTGGTCAGATCCATGAAGTGGTCGACCTTGAGACAGGTCTGCTCTGCCATCATTTTCAGCATCCACCCCAGGGCGGCTACTTTTGCCTGCCCTTAACGGTGCAGGGTGAAATGTTGGGCGTGTTGTCTCTGATCGATAACACCATTAAAAGAGGCGAACATCCACCCGGCTTGAAACAACTGGCAGTAACCGTCGGTGAAACGATCAAACTCTCCCTCTCCAACTTGAAACTGCGTGATGAATTGCGCTCTCAAGCCATTCAGGACCCGCTAACCGGTCTCTTCAACCGCCGCTACCTGGATGAGACCCTGCCGCGCGAACTGAATCGAGCACAGCGGCTGGGCACGCCACTATGTGTGGTCATGCTCGATATGGATGGTTTCAAACAATTCAATGATGCTTTTGGGCACGGTCCCGGTGATGAGTTATTACGCACGTTTGCAGAGGTTCTGCGTAAATATCTGCGCAAAAGTGATATCTCGTGCCGCTATGGCGGTGACGAGTTTGTGCTGATTATGCCCGATTCACCCATCGCCGATACACAACAGCGCGTGGAACAGATCCGTATACATCTCAAGGAACTTCAACAAGTTCAACACGCTGGGCAACAGTTGGATATTGTCACTTTATCAGCTGGCATCGCGTCCATGCCTGAACATGGGTCAACTGAAAGTGAGTTGCTGAAAGCTGCGGACGAAGCCATGTACACTGCCAAACAGGGCGGGCGCAATCAGATCGTGGTTTATCAGAAAGCGCCTCCAACTGGTGTGGATGAACTCTCTCACAGTTGATGGTGATGGTTGGAATATCCCTCAGAAATATCTTGAAACACGCGTCGCGGGCACAAGACAAATAAAGTTTGCTTTATCCCCCAAATGGCGGAGACAAGAACTCCCTGAACGATGGATGCAGTCAGGGAGTTCTTGTCTTAATATAGATTCATCAAAAGCTGGAAATATCATTGACCTCACTAGAGAGTTGTTATTATGAAAACCTACGAACAACGCGTGCCCATTCTGGAGTTTCTATACAAAAAACCAGGTGTGAATTTGTCAGGGTTTACCGAAGAAAACCCGAATAATCTGGAAGAACAGATACGGGGTGCTTTCGATGATCTGCAACGCTCGGAGTTGCAATTGTCCGAACACGTTGCCACCCTCCAATCGAAGAACAAGGAATTGGAAGAGTACGCTTCCACGGTTGCCCATGATCTCAAGGACCCCCTGTCGGTCATGATCCTGACCGCAAACTTGATCATCAAGATGCCCGATATAACCCGTGATGAATTGAAGGAATATCTGGAGCAGATCAGATCCAGCGCCTATCAAATGAATACGATCATCACTACCCTGTTGCTGTTCGCCAAAGTAAGCAAGTCAGAAGCGCCAGTTGAGCAGGTGGATATGGCACAAGTGGTAGCAAATGTCTTGAAACGCTTAAGTGCCATGATCAAGGAATCCCAGGCTCAAATCGATCTGCCTGAGTGTTGGCCCGCTGCCAGCGGTTACGCACCCTGGCTCGAGGAAGTATGGACGAATTACATCAGCAATGCCATCAAGCATGGAGGTCAACCGCCACGAGTGGAATTGGGCGCTTCGTCCCAAACCGATGGCATGGTCCGTTTCTGGATACGTGATCATGGTCCGGGCATTCCGATACATGCACAAGCACGCCTCTTTCTACCGTTCAGCCAGACGGACCTCGTCTGTAATCCCAGTCACGGACTGGGTCTATCGATCGTGCACCGTATCGTTGAAAAGTTGGGCGGACAGGTGGGCTTTGAAAGCGAAGCAGGCAAAGGCAGTTTATTTTTCTTCACACTGCAAGCTGAAACATTGGCAACCAAAAAGCTTATCCATGTTGAATAGCCCTGTGATGGGCTTCCCCCAAGTGGATGATACAAACACTCCCCAGCCGAAGGATGCGGCTGGGGAGTGTTCATTGTACGATAAGTTATATGGATCATCGCAACTCATTTTTGCGGCTGTATATTCTGAGTATCTGCGCTGTATTGGTATTCAGCCTTTCGGTCGATTTCACTACCGGGCATGCTCAGACATCTCTCTGTGGCAATGGGTCCGCTCCCGATTACGACCTCACGTTTGATTTTCAGCAACCGCATTGGACTGTGGGCTGGGAGGGCTATACCTCGGAGCGGACGGTTGACGAAGTAGATATCATTCTTGACCGTTTGAACGAAGATGCCATTGCGCAGACGATGATCCTGATCCAGCCGCAGGAACAGGTCGGCATACGTACGAACTGCGCCGTGCACTTCCTGCGTTATATGCAACTAGGCTTGCCAACCGGCGAACGCAAGGACAACGGCTTTGTTTTCTTGATCGTTGTTGAACCCGAGAGTATTGATGTCCACTATGCGGTGGGGCTGGGTTTGCCGGCATTGACCGCTCGCGAGTTGACGAACATCAACCGTGCCGCTGAGGCTGCCTACCAATCCACTCACAGTATGGATGAGGCACTATTGACCCTGGTGCAGGCGTTCGACATCGTTGCGCGTGATAACTATGCCCCACTGATCTACCCCACACCAACGCCGGAGGACATCACTCTGCCTTCAGGACCTGCGGGTATTCTGGCCCTGTGCGGCCAACTGTGTCTGGGCATCTTCCTTTTGCTTTTTGTCATGTGGATGCTCACGCAGGTAGGCATGAGCCCGGGTGGCTTCAATCCATCTGGTTCGGGCCCCTGGGGACAAGGTGGATTTTCTTCGGGTAGAGGCGGATTTTCCTCAGGTCGAGGCAGCAGCGGTCCACGAATGCGAGGCGGCAGCGGCAGCGGGCGCTCTGGGCGAACCAATTAACTTAAAACAGGAGATTAAGAAACATGAAACACTATATAAAACATCTATTACCCATTTTTATCGCGCTGACCATGCTGGTCGGGCTGAGCAGTTGCGGTGTCGTGAAATCGGCTACAACCGAATATAACGAACTGGTTGCACTAGTACAAGGCGTACAAGCGGCAGCCTCTAATTTTCAGCTGGTGACAGATACACAATATGCCAAGATCCAGGCAAAAACGCAGATCACCAAGGATTATTACGATGCGGTTAGCAACAGCGGCGAGGTGTGGACCGGTAACTTCCGCTCGGAACAGGAAGCACTCGCAAATATGCTGAACAATTACCGCGATGAAAACGGTCAACCCCTGGACCCAAGCCAGCTTAACTTGGATGCTCTGCAGGACCAGGGCGCACTGCCAGATTCTCTTGGGCAGGGTTTTTCACTTTATGTCAACGCCATTACCCAGGCTCCCCCACCTGTGCCAGCCCCGGAGGTTACTCTGGCGCTTGGCGATACCGTTGACGAGGCCATGAACACCATTCAATTGGCAGGCACGGATTGGAACGATGCCGTTAAAGCCTATAACACCCGCCGGGCGCAGATCGCAGGTGAGGTCGTGGCGCGCGTATCCGAGTATTTTGGTTTCGACCTACCAGTAACCTTCCCCTATTATCAGGGCGCCAATGCGGGGCAGCCTATTCAGAATCCGCTGGCGACGCCCAAGCCGTAAGCGCCATTTTTCTTATAACATCGAATCCCGATTTCTCCCCCAAGTGGTGGAGACAAACTCTCCCCAGCCGATGGATGTGGTAATTGAGTAATTACCATAGAATGAAAGTAACAAAACACTTGAAATCCATCGCAAGCTAAATGAAAAGGAGTCATACCATGTCTGTCGCAAAAGTAAGTGAGATCATAGCATCTTCGCCGAAGAGTTTTGATGATGCAATTAAAGAGGGCGTTGCACGCGCGAATAAAACACTAAAAAATGTCAAATCAGCGTGGGTCGAGAACCAGCAGGTCAAGCTGGACGGTGAAGGACAAATCAGAGAATACCGCGTCCAGTTGAAGTTAACTTTCGTTCTCGAAGACTGATCGAGAAAACTCTCCACCAGATATTCTGTCTGTATCAATTCGAAAGAGAATCTCATTTCAAAGAGAAATGCTACGAACTGGATACTCTCAGTGTTGCTGCCACAGGTGAGCAACTTTTCTAAAAGCATTCTCGTGGTTTAAAAGGAGATTCCTTATGAATACTACATATATTATTATCGCGGTTGCTCTCGTGTTATTTGTCGTGGGCGCTGTTTTGTGGCCGATGATAGCTCACCGGAAACGTTCGGAGCGGCTCCATAGTCAGTTTGGATCTGAGTATGACCACACCGTGCAAACCCTGGGTGATGAGAAGAAAGCACAAACAGAGTTGGAGGAACGGCAGAAGCATGTTGAAGCTCTGGATATTCATCCACTTTCTGTTAACGAGCATAAACGTTATCTGGCTGATTGGGCTGCGGTCCAGTCTAAATTTGTCGACGAACCGGGGCAGGCGGTCGTCGATGCTGATCGCCTGATCATGGAAGTCATGCAGTTGCGTAACTATCCATTATCTGATTTTGAACAGCGAGCAGCAGATGTCTCGGTCTCTTATCCCGCGTTAGTGAGCAATTACAGGGCTGCGCGGGTGATCGCGCTAAAAAATCAGGAATACCAGGCTGACACAGAAGAATTAAGGCAGGCTATGATCTATTACCGATCACTGTTCGATGAACTTCTCGTAACAGATGCAGTTGTTGTTTAAGGAGAAAAAAATGAACGAACAAAATTTTGAGGAACATGCGAAGATATCAGACCCCAAAGGTTCGGTGTTGGCAGGGCTGGTTCAACAGACGCCAATGGGTGAGGGCGTTGTTACTGCTGAACCAGCAGACGAGGTGACTGAGCACGAGGTGCCATTGAGCGATGCGCTTCCTTACAATGTACCCGAAGGCGAGGCGAGTATCCTCGAAGGCGTTATCAACACAAATGTTGGATCGGTGGCGGCTCTGCTAGATCATGAGGAAGCGGAACTTTTTCGCACACGCTGGAGTGAAATCCAGGGCAAGTTTGTGGACGAACCCCGCTCTGCTGTCCAGCAGGCGGATGCGTTGGTATCTGATGTGATCGATAAGATCACTGAGATGTTTGCCAATGAGCATAGCCTGCTGGAGGGGCAGTGGAAAGAGGGCAATGATGTTTCTACTGAAGACCTCCGCATAGCTTTGCAGCATTACCGTTCCTTCTTCAATCGCCTGGTGGTTTGAGTGGGAGGCTGGAAACAAGACCGAACATTGCATTGTTGTCATATTGAATTTGATATTTTCCTAGGCGGAGGAGAAGAACAGCCCTCCGGTATGTAACTGAGGGCTGTAACGACGCATGATTTTGACTTCACAAGTGAACATTGTATAGCTGATCGGTAGTGAATATGAAGAATAATGATTTCGCAGGAAATGTTGTTGAGACGCAGGACTTAACCAAAACATTTGGTGAAGATGTGGCTGTTCAATCATTAAATATGCAGGTGCCACGTGGCACTATTTTTGGTTTCGTTGGTCCAAGTGGCTGTGGAAAGACCACCACTGTTCGTTTATTAACCGGGTTTTATGAACCAACATCCGGTTCCTTGAGTGTACTGGGCAAAACCCCGACGAGTTTCTTGAAATCTGACAGAGAAAAAATAGGGTATCTGATCCAGCAATTTGTCCTATACCCGCAATTAACTGTTTGGGAGAACTTAAATTTTGCAGCTTCCTTCTACGGTGTTGGCGTTTTTCGGCGCAGGCATTTAAATAAGCTGCTCGATTTTGTAGAATTGACAGGCGACAAACACAAATTGGCAAGAGACCTCTCCGGCGGGATGAAGAGACGCCTCAGCCTGGCGGCGACATTGGTGCACAAACCGGAATTACTGTTTCTAGATGAACCGACTGCCGGGATCGACCCGATCTTGCGCCGGAAGTTTTGGGATTATTTCAAGGAACTGCAGGCCGAAGGCCATTCTCTTTTTATTACTACGCAATATGTGGGTGAAGCTGCGTTTTGTGACCTGGTCGGGGTTATGTATGGAGGCAGACTGCTGATGATCGAAACCCCGGACGGGTTGCGCAGGAAAGCCTATGGGGGAGATCTGGTCGGAATCAGAACCAATGAAGACCTCAGGCATGAACATCGGCAGCAATTGGAAAACCTGCCCTTTGTGCACGGAAAAGTAAAGATTGTCAGCGACCAGGAGATTGAAGTCATTGTTGAGGATGCAAGCACGGCAGTTTCATTATTACTGGAATGGTGCCAGACTCAACAATTGACCGTAGCAATGCTGGAGAAAAAATCCCCTTCCTTTGATGATGTATTTATCAGAATAATCGAAATGGAGATCAAGAATGATTAGATTCTTCAAATACCTTATTCGGATATCTTCATTCCTGGGAAAGGAGCTGACGGAAATATTTCGCCAGCCCAAGCTTATTTTGACTCTCGTTTTGGGGCCGTTTTTGATCATGCTTTTATTTGGGGTGGCGTATCCTGACCAGACGCGTACTTTAAAAACTACTTTTGTAGCCACAGACCCTGTTTCTTTTCAGAAAGAGATGGATGCATTTGCCCAATCCTATACTTCGATAATTTTTGATTATAGTATTGAGAGTGACAAAGAAAAGGCGCTGGCGAAACTTGCCCTTAACCAAACCGACCTGGTAATCGTTGTGCCAGATGTTTCGTTCGAGACCATTGAAAACAACCAGCAGGCCGAGTTTCTTGTTTATCATAATGAAGTCGATCCATTCCAGGTCGGCTATATTCAGTCCATAGCCAGAATATATGTCGATGAGGTCAATCGTCAAGTTTTGAAATCTGCAACCGCACAGGGGCAAACTGACTCTGGCGCCCTGCAAACCAATTTAAAAACTGCGATCATCAAAACACAAACGCTTCGACAGTCCATCCCGGCGGGAGATGTAAAAACGGCAACGCAAGCTGCAGATCTTGAGAAAGATCTCACTGGCTTGGATGAAAAACTAACCACCTTCCGTTCTTTAACTCCGGGTGTTTTGGTCAGCCCGTTTACTGCGAAGGTCTTCGGTCTATTCGGCGATCCACTTACTGTAACTATATTCTTTGTTCCAGCGGTGCTCGCCCTGCTTTTGCAACATGTATCCATAACCTTTGCATCCCTATCCATTGTTCGAGAAGCACATTCCGGGATCATGGAATTGTTCAAAGTGGCCCCGATCACGGCTTTTGAAACTTTAGTAGGCAAATATCTTAGCTATCTATTCTTTGAAATCATTCTTGCCGGAGTCATTACCGCGCTGGCGGTCTGGGTATTAAAAATCCCCATTTTGGGGAATCTACTGGACTATGCTTTAGCTGTGTTTGCCCTGCTTTTTACATCCCTTGGGTTTGGCTTTCTTATCTCTCTGGTCTCAGAAACTGACACCCAGGCTGTTCAATATTCGATGCTGTTACTACTGGCGAGCATTTTCTTTAGTGGGTTCTTTATGGACCTGCGCCTCATGCGGGAGTCCATCACAGTTCTGGCATGGTCGCTACCGGCTACGTACGGTATTCGTATGTTGCAAGACATTATGTTACGTGGATCCTCCATACCTCAACTGGTATTTCTAGGAATTATAACTATTGGGATAATGCTCTTCCTGATCGATTGGGTGCTTCTAAGAAAAAGAATGGAAAGCTAATACTCTTAAATTTGATCTGAGATACCTCCCCCAAGTGACGGAGGCAAATACTCCCCAGCCGCAGGATGTAGCTGGGGAGTATTCGTTGTACGATGTGTACATGACCAGAGTATATATTGCCGATGCCAAGTCCGAAGAACGTAGCGCCCTACGTGTTCTCCTTCATGATCTCAAGATGGAAGTAGTTGGAGAAGCCGCTGACTGGGTAACCACCTTGGCACAAGCACCAGTCAACCGTACAGATATGCTGTTGATCGATTGGGACCTGCTCCCCAACTCGCCAACCGCGGCTCTGGACGAGGTCCGTAAGGCTTGCCCGGCTGCGCTGGTCATTGTTCTCATCAGCCATCTGGACGCCCGTCAGCAAGCCGCGCTCTCGGCTGGCGCCGACGCATTTATCAGTAAAGGTGAGACGCCCGAGCGTGTGGCGGAGCGTTTACGCGCCGTTGCCGCGAGTGTTCGTATTGTATGACGCCAGTTGGCTGAATGAGATGCTTGAAAATAGACGCAAGTTGGGAGCGCTTTTACAAACGAAAGATGCGGAGGCTCAAAACATGGATAAAAATGAATTCGAAGAAAAGTGGAAAATAGTCAAAGACCAATCCAAAGTATGGTGGAGTCTCATCACCGACTCCGACTTGAACAAAGTCGAAAAGGCCGATATCAAATTCTTTGAATATGTGACCATACTCCAGTTGAAATATGGATATGACCGTCAGGTAGCCAAAGATGAAGTCAGCAAACGCGTGGCAGAGTATGAAACCAAGTTGCAGACGATCATAGCCACGCGACCGTAATTCTTTTAGTTTTTGAAGCTGTTCCCGTCTGCGCCAGCTTGAGTCGATAATGGCGAGCGCACATAACTTGGGACAGGATTAATAGATGATCCAAAGGAGGATCTAATGAATAAAGATGTATTCGAAGGCAAGTGGAAACAAATCCGCGGTGAGGCAAAAGCATGGTGGGGCAAACTCACCGATGATGATCTGGATCGTGCCGCTGGCAAGTTCGATGTTCTAGCTGGCATTATTCAGGAAAAATACGGCTATACCCGTGAAGCCGCAGCCGATGAAATCGATAAGCGTGTGACGGAGTATGAAGCCAATCTGAAGAAAAGCACAGCCCCGACGCCGTAATTTGTCAATGTGTATCGATGCTGTCCTTGCTCAATGGAGAGCAAGCAGCCAAACACGGGCAACCGTGAATCTGAAATACTCAATAGGAGAATAAAAATGAACCTTATCATCTATCTCATTGCCGGAGCGATCGTTGGTTATGTCGCCAGTCGGATCATGCATACGAATGGGCAGCAGGGCACACTACTCGATATCGTAGTAGGCGTCATTGGCGCATTCATTGCTGGTTACTTCATCAGCCCGCTGTTGGGCGTTGGGACGATCAATAACGCCATCACCCTTCCGACCATGTTGGTAACGCTGCTAGGCTCCGTCGTTTTGCTTTGGATCGTCAAGGCTGTCCGTCGTTAAACATGACACCGAAGATTTAGTCAAGTAGTGAGCAGGGGATGTCATCCCCTGCTCACTATGCAATTAACACAAAACGCAATATATCCATATTATTAAAGAGGATAGTCATCCTGTTGTAGTGTGGGATTATGCTCAGAAAGAAAGTTGAAAATGTCAAACGAAAATAGAGTATCAGAAGTTAGAACATCACAAAGCGAATC
>Ga0180074_1000252_pt1 | contig 10665 bp, 3 predicted proteins | sample EasRiv366_16_10D_FD_121773 | JGI IMG/M metagenome (GOLD analysis project Ga0180074, IMG submission 121773) | Soil microbial communities from meander-bound floodplain in the East River, Colorado, USA - East River metaG ERMLT366_16_10D | ecosystem: Environmental > Terrestrial > Soil > Floodplain ...
ATTCTCCGCGCCACCTGCTGCGGGCACTGAGACGATCGTCGCTGAGATGTTCCCGCTGTAGGAGCCGGCACCACAGACAATTGTTTTTCCGTCAGGCGACCAGGCCGCTCCGCCAACGAAAGAGAAATACGCAGGCAGTCTCCGTGTTGCTATCTTGCGCTCGCCGGTTCCGTCAGTGTTTGCCACCACCAGATCAGATTCCGAGGACGAGGGTCTAACAAAAGCGATTTGTTTGCCATCTGGCGAGAACGTCACGGGACTGGTCACCCCTGCCATTATTCGGCGGGCTGGTCCTCCAAAAACTGGGACTTGATAAAGTGTTCCCAGCGGATCGTTCTTGTCGAACAGCGAGTAATAAACGAACTCGCCATCGCGTGAGAAGGTAGTGCCGCCGATCTTGGCTTCGAGATCCGGCACGATCTTCACCAGACTGCCGGTGGAGACTTGTCTCACCCAAAGGCTGTCTCTACCTGACTCTGTGGTTCTAAAAACTACAGTCTTGCCATCCGGAGAAATCGAGGTGTAACCCTTAATGGCAGCGTTCCCGATTTTGCCGCCGGTAGTCAGTCGGGTGATTTTCACATTGCGGAACGGCGTCGCCTTAGTAGGACTCGAGGATTTCCACCAGATTACGGCCGCGGCGCCGGCGACGAGAATCAACACAACTGCCAGGGCAACTCCACGTTTATGTTTCTTGACTTCGCCCAGGATGATTTCAGCACTCGACATCGTACTTACTGCCGACGCGTCAAAGGTACTCGTCTGACTCCCGATCGTCGCCGTGGTTGAAAACTGCGAACGCGACGCGCCTCCCATTTGACTTCCCATTTGGCTTCCCATGGAAGAAGGTGGGATGGTGCTGTCGAGCTGAGTATCGCCTTCCATATCTCGGCGCAGTTCTTTTAGTTCCAGCGCAACATCCTGGATCGACTGATACCTCTCGTCAGGATCCTTCTGCAGACAGCGTCGGATTACTCTTTGCAACTCCGGCGAAGCCGAAGGGTTGAAATCTTTCAGCAGGGGCGCCGGTTCGTAGACGATTCTGTATAACGATTGCACGTTAGACTCGCCTTGAAACGGTCTATTCCGGGTGGCGGCTTCAAAGAGCATGCAGCCAAAAGAAAAGATGTCCGAACGATGATCTATCTGACCAGTTTTTCCCTGTGCCTGCTCAGGCGACATGTAACCGACCGTCCCAAGCAATCTTCCCGGTATCGAGTGCGGTTCAAGCGCCACGGTTGCGGCGTCGCTTATCGTGCCCCCGTCTGGACCTGGAGTGGGGATCTCGATGAGTTTGGCTAGACCAAAATCCAGAATCTTTGCATAACCATCACGCGTGATCATGATGTTATCGGGTTTTAGATCACGGTGTACGATTCCCGCGGCGTGAGCTTTGGCCAACCCACTAGCGACCTGTTGCAAATACTTGAGCAGCTTTCGTAATTCTGTCTGTTCGTAGTGTATTTTCTCGCGCAGAGTTCTCCCCTCCACATACTCCATCGCGATAAAATTCAAACCATCGTGTTCGCTGATTTCGTAGACGTGGGCCACATTCGGATGGTTGAGGGCCGCAGCGGCCTTCGCCTCCTGCACAAAACGAAGCATGCGCTCGCGACTGGATGCCAGCTCAGCCGGCAAGATCTTCAAGGCAACGTTGCGATCAAGCTTAGTGTCCTTCGCGAGGTAGACCTCGCCCATTCCGCCCTTGCCAAGGCGGGACAGAATTTCGTAACGACCAAATTTTGTGCCGGCGTCGAGACTCATCGCCTTAAACCAGCGCTCCAGTTCGCCACAAACGTAATGGGTTGCTTATTGCCCTGATCGACAGGACTGATGATGAGGAACCGCTGTCCGTCGGCGGCGACGACGTAGTGATTGCGGTCGCCAGTCAGACTGGTAGACAGCACCCGCGTCGTAAAGAGCGCGACGGGGGAACCGAGCTCGAACGAGTCGCGTGATTCAATTGGCACAGCCATGAGAGTTTTGTCGGCCGCGAGGTAGAAAATCTCTTTGCCGTCGCGCCGCCACTGCGGCTGATCGCCACCGCTCGTGGAGATTTGCCACTTGCCACCGGAGGCCGGAAAGCTCTGGACATAAACCTCCGCGCGCCCCGACTCGTCCGAGACATAAGCAACGAAACGCCCGTCAGGCGAGAACTGTGAGTGGGTTTCGTTGAACTCCGTCTGCAGGAATGGGTAGGGTTTCCGGTCGCCAGTCAGCGGCAGCACCCAGAGATCGAACCTGCTCTTAGGGACCTCCGTCTCGTAAAGGAGAAGTTCGCCGTCCTTCCCCGAAAACCAGTCGTCGGCGAAAGCATTTCCCTCTGTCCGAAGCAGCAACTCATCGCCACCTGCCCCGCTCGAAATCTTCTGATAGAGGTTGAGTTTTCCGGTGTCGCGGTTCGAAGAAAAGAAAATGCGTCTCCCGTCCCCAGACCAGACGGGTGAAGCTTCCGTCGCCGTGTCGAACGTGAATCTCGTCATCGCCCCCCGCGCTAGATCAAGCAACCAGATATCCGTTAACCCCAGCACGTCTGCGCGTCCGAACGTAACTCTCTTCCCATCGGGCGATTGCCAAAGCTCGGAGTACTGACCAGGAGAACCGACGACGCCAAGCGACTTTCCCGCCCGGTCGAACCAGCCTATTTCGGCCAGCACTGTGGTGCCCGGCAGGTAAATTAGATGTCCGTTCGCGGAAGCGGAGAAAGCCGCATAGGCTGTAGGACCTCCCTCATCGGGGAAGTTCATCACACCTTCTGCGACGACCGTGGGATCGCCCGACAGTTGCAGGCGCTTGGGATCGAACGGCTGCGCCATCAGGGTCTTGTCGCGCATAAAGAGCAGATAATCGGCACCGGTGAGGCTCGTAGGTGCGTATACCGCGAGCACGTTGGTGTTGAGCAATAACTTTGTTTCCTTTGAATCCAGGGAGCCAACGTAAACGCCTTGCGCGTCCTTCTTTTTGCAGCGGACGAAATAGAGGAAATGGCGACCGTCTGGTAGGAAAGAGGGCCAACGATGAGAAGCGTCTTCCCGCGATTGGTCTAGTTCGGTCAAAGCTTGTACCTGCCCGCCGGCCGCCGGGATTTTCGAGAGTGGCGATGAATAGTTCGGGGTGAAGATGATGGTGCCGTCTGGTCCCCAGGCGCCGCCGCGCGCGTCGCCTGTGACTTCAGCCAGCACCTGCGGCGAGCCACCGACCGGGTCGACCGTCTTTAGTTTGTTGTCCGCAAAGAATCCGATGAAGCGGCCATCGGGCGACCAGAAAGGCTGGCTGGCCTCGGCAGTGCCCGGCAGCTCCCGCGCCTCAACCGAATCCAAGGCGCGTACCCAGAGCGATCTACCGCCAACGCTCGTTACGACGAAAGCGAGGCGGCGTCCGTCGGGCGAGAGCGAGAGTTCACCCCGGTAGGTTGTCTTATCCGGCGCCGGCAAAATGAAGCGCATGGTCTCGGCACGCGGTTCTGCGCGGCGGAAGTAGAGGACGGCGAGCACCAGCGTCGCGGCGAGCAGGAGCGCGGCGGCCACCCATCCCAGCCGGTCAATCAATTTACGCCGGTTTTCGGATTTTGAAACTTCCGCGGTCGCAACGGCAGTGGTCGCTCCCGACACCTGCGTCCCTGAGAGCGCTTCCAGTGCAAAGGCGAGATCGCTTGCCGAATGAAAACGCTGTTCCCGGTTCTTCTCCAAACAACGCCTGACAACACGATCGAGCGACGGGTTGACGTTACCGTTCGTTTCGGAAAGCTCCGGCGGATCCTCCCTCAGGATGGCGCTAATCGTGTCCGCCGCAGAATCCTTATGGAAGGCGCGCCGCCCGGCGAGCATCTCGTAGAGCACCGCGCCGAAGGAGAAAATGTCGGTGCGCGGATCGACCGTCTGCCCGCGCAACTGCTCCGGCGACATGTAGCCCACCGTGCCCATAACAGCGCCGGAATCGGTGTTTACCTTGCGTGTCGGCAGATCGGTAAGCACGCGGTCGCCGGCGGGTTCTGTCAGCTTAGCGATACCAAAGTCGAGTATCTTCACCCGCCCGTCGTTTGTGACGAACAAATTTTCCGGTTTGATGTCGCGGTGAATGATTCCCTTTTCATGCGCGGCCGCTAGCCCACGCGCGGACTGCGAGGCGTAATCGATCGCCTTGCGTGCGGGAAGAGGCACGCCGGACAACAACTCGCGCAGAGTCTGGCCTTCGAGAAGTTCTGAGACGACGTAAGCGCTGCCGTCGTGCGTGTCAACGTCGTAGATGGCGAGGACATTCGGGTGGTTAAGCGCGCCCGCCGCATGGGCCTCTTGTTCGAAGCGGGCCAGCCGCTCTTTATCTTCAGAGAAATTGGAGGGCAGCACTTTGATCGCCGCGTCGCGCCCGATCTTAGGGTCGTAGGCGCGATAGACTTCGCCCATGCCACCCATGCCGAGCAGCGATTTGATCTGGTAACGACCGAGCGTTGTGCCGGCAGCCAGCGTCATCTTATTTCTCCGCCGTTTTCATTTCCACGTCCTTGCTTTCCTTCTGCGGCACGGCCGGACTGGCGAAGTCAGGAAGCGGATCGTTCCAAAGATAGTGATTGAACCAGGCCAGGTTGTGGCTCATCACGGCGCGCATAGCTTTAGGCTTGGTAATCGGATGGCCGAAGCCTTTGTAAACGATCATCTCGACCCGCACGCCCTTGTCCTCTAACGCCTGCCGCAACTCGTAAGCATTGGCGATAGGCACGCGGCGGTCGAGTTCACCGTGCTGAATCAGCGTCGGTGTGCGCGCGTTTTTGACGTAAGAAATCGGCGAAGTCTTCTGGTAGATTTCGGGATCGTCCACCGGGTTCTTGCCGAGATAGTTGATGGTAAACGGCGTGATATCGGTGTTGTAGTAGTAAGTGGCCCAGTTGGAAATACCTGCGCCAACCGAGATAGCGACGAAGCGATCCGACGATGCAGTCAGAAAAGCTGAAATGTAACCGCCCTGGCTCCAACCCATGCATCCGACTTTGTTTTTGTCGACCCAACCTTTGCTGATTAGATAATCCACTCCCGACAACACGTCCCAGGCATCACCAACTCCCAGATTGCGCATATTAAGCATACGAAACTTCTCGCCATAGCCGGCACTGCCGCGATAATTCACCTTGAGCACCAGGGCGCCGCGTGCGGCCCAGATGTCAGACGGATAATAGCGAGCGTCGGGGGTTAAGAGCGCGGGACGATCGACACCAGTAGGTCCGCCGTGAATTACGCAGAGTAGTGGATATTTTTTTGCAGGATCAAAGTCAGCCGGCTTAATCAACACGCCTTCAATCGTGGCCCCATCGGTGCTCTTCCAGGAGATGACTTCTCGTGTTCCCAACACAAGCGTTTTCGTTTGCTCGGTCATCTTTGTCAGGCCATGTGGGGAGAAATTCTTCGCGTCAGAGATGAACACTTCATTTAGCGAGGTGGGAGACGCGGCGGCGAACGCCAACTGACGTCCATCTCGGGTCATAGAAAACGAACTAGCGATCAAACTATCCGGACCGGATAGGCGCGTAACCTTCCCGTTAGAAGGATCGACGCGGAATAGGTGCGACGCAGTTTTTTGTTGTCCGGTGAAATAGACGCCATCCGGCCGCCAGTCGAGAAGGTTGGGATTCTCATCGAAGCTGTCGGTGATAGAACGCGGTGTGCCGCCCGCCGCCGGCACTACGGCCAGACGAAAATTGCTGGCGAAGAAGACAGTGTTTCCCATCGCTGATGAAAACACGATCTGTTTGTCGTCGGGCGACCAGCGAGGACCGCTGTCGGGCCCGGGCTGTGACACTAATTTCGTGACCGCGTCATCGGCGAGGTTGAGCAAATAGACGTCGGAAGTGACGCCCTGAATAAGATCCGGATTGACCGTGGCGCTGAACGCGATCTTCGATCCGTTGTGTGACCAGGAAAACGAGTCCACGCTGAAGTCTTTCTTTTTCGTTCGCTGTTTTCCAACCAGCGGCCCCTTCATCGCTTCACTGACATCGAACGTCCATAGGTATGAGAAGTTGTAGTCCCTGCGCACCACTTCGTAATCGCCCAGATAGTCTTTGCGATCTTTCGAAAGCTGGGGCACGGGTTCAGTAGCTGTGTAAGCGATGCTGCGTCCGTCTTCCGACCATGCAAAGTTGCTGATTGCGGTTTCGGATCTGGTCAGTTGCACGGCTTCGCCGCCGGCAGGATTGATCACGAAGATTTGATTCTTGTCTTCGATGCGGTTACTGGTGAACGCCAACCATTGGCCATCCGGCGACCAGCGCGGACTAGTTGAAGACTTCTCCCCACGAGTCAGTTGCAGAGTGCGACCTTTGCTGCCGGTTTCGGCCAGCCAGATCTGCGTGACGAAAGCATCCTGTTTGAAGTCGGCATTGGTCACCGTGTAAGCAACCCATTGACCGTCGGGCGAGATCTGCGCGCCGCCAATAGACTTGATGGTTAACAGTTCATCGATGCTCGGCACGTGACGAGTTGCATCGGCGGGTGATGGACCGTTGTCGGCAGTTGCCGCCGTCGATGCACAAACACAAACAACAGCAAATAGGATCACATAGGTTACAAGAGTTACTTTGCGCATTGTTCCTCCAAAAATCGCTAAATCGTGGAGTCGTCAATTCAAGACAGATGATCTAAGTTAGCCAAAGTAATGCAAGGCAAACTGCAGAACCGCGAGCGGTAGCGAGCGGATGCTACAAGCAAGTAACGCTAATCAGACTACCTGGGAACGACGCGAGTAGCATCCGCTCGCTACCGCTCGCGGTTCTGCAATGTCGATCCTTCGCAGGCGGGTAATAGTCCTGTCTACTGATCCTTCCATTCCGGAATACGGCCGGGGGTCCAGGGCGCGCCCGCAGCCTCCATCTGTTTTTCGAGTCTGACCAGGTCGCCCTCGATCAGTTGACGCAACTGCGCAAGCGTTTGTTCAAAGTCCTGCGCTGCGGTGTTGTATTGACTAATTTGCGTTTGCGTCGGGCGAGCGGTAGACAAACGTTGCGTGCTCACTATGTTACCGACGCGTTCGTTGATTGACGGCGGCAAGTTTATGTTGCGGGCCCGGAGGGCGCTATCACCGCGCAAGGCTCGCAGAATTTCGTTCGTGCGTTTATCCAGCGCTGTCGCGTCGTCAAGTAACTTGTCTCCCGCTGCAGGAGTTTCGAGCAAGGCGCGCCGAATAAGCGCCAGCCGTGGTTTCAAAGCATTTGTAGCGTCGAGAGCTCCTTGTACGGCGCGCTGCAACCTTGCGGCTTTCTGCTGAAATTCAACCAGCGCTGCGCGATCACCTGACGCCATTCCTTCCTGACCGGGCACGACAATATTAAAGTCCTGTGGCGCGGACAGAGACGTCATAACACCATCAACTCGTTTTGCAATGGAGACTTTGTAAGCGCCGGGCATCACCAACGGCCCGCCTGGCCCATCGCTGAAAGGATCTTCATTGTCAGGATTTGGCGGCGGGGGCAAAGAGCTGGGCGGATAACGCAGGTCCCAGCTGACGCGTTGCATCCCTGCCGTAACCGGTCCGGTCAAACGCCTGACTACGCGCCCGCTTGCATCTGTCACAGTGAAGATGATCGCCGGAGCTTCTTCTTCTTCCTCGGCGCTAAGGTCGGCCAAACGTGGGAGCGTCACCGGAGTGTTCTTCTTCGCTGCTTCCTTCTCGGCCTCTTGCCGCTTTGCTTTTTTGGTTTTCAGTTCGTCCTTCAGATAGTAGTTGAAGGTCGCGCCGAAAGGCGGGTTCTCAGCGGTGAAAAATGATTCTCCCTGAAAACTTTTTCCGCGCAGGCCAAGCGGCTGCGACTGGATGTACATCAATGCATCTTTGACAGGAAAAAGCTGGGCTTCCTGTTTGAGCATCTCCGGTCTCAGCTGGCGCAACGGCGTGTAGTTATCGAGAATGTAAATGCCGCGACCAAACGTGCCGACAACCAAATCGTTCTCGCGTTTCTGAATATTGAGATCTCGCACCTGAATCGTGGGCAGTCCGCCCTTGAGCTGGGTCCATTTTCCGCCGCCGTCGATGGAGAAGAAGAGACCAAACTCAGTGCCAACAAAAAGCAGGTTGGGGTTAACGTGATCTTCCGCAATCGACCAGACCGGTTGGTTCTTAGGCAGATTGCCAACGATCGAAGTCCAGGTGCGACCGGCGTTAGTGCTCTTCAAAAGATACGGTTTGAAGTCCGCGTTCTGTCGATTCTCAAGTGCGGCGTAGACGGTGTTCGCGTCGTGGTTGGAAGCAATGATCCGACTCACGTACGACATGTCGGCCACACCGGGGAAGGTTTCAATCTTGCGCCAGTTCTTACCGCCATCCTCCGTCACTTGAATCAGCCCATCATCAGTGCCAACGTAGATCAAGCCCTCCTTCTTCGGCGACTCCGCCAGCGCGGAGGCGTTCCCGAAGAAAGCGGTTGATTGATTCTTGGCAACCGCATCCATACTCCAAACTTTTCCCATCACCGGTAACTTGTCGCGATCCAAACCACGAGACAGTTGCCCGCTAATTACTTGCCAGGTATCTCCGCGATCGTCGCTGCGAAACAGTTTATCGGCCGCGAAGTAAACCCGCGTATGCAGATGCGGACTGATCATCAAAGGCGAATCCCAGTTCCACCTGAGAGCTTCTTCGCCACGGCCGGGTTGGGGCTGAATGCCCATGCGTTCGCCGGTGCGTTTGTCGAAGCGCACCAGGCCCCCGTTTTGAAGAGTGGCATAGATCGTATTCGGATCTTCCGGATCCACCCGGCTGTGAAAACCGTCACCGCCATTCGTCACAAACCAGTCGGAATTCACGATGCCGGAAGCGCTGCGTGTGCTTGCCGGGCCACCAAAGCTGAAGTTGTCCTGCGTGCCGCCATAGACATTGTAAAACGGCGCGGCGTTGTCGGTGGTTATATCGTAGAACTGCGTGATTGAGAGGTTGCTCTTGAACTCCCAGTTCGCACCGCGGTCGTAACTTTCGTAAACACCGCCGTCGCACCCGACCAAATAGTGGTTGTTATCTTTGGTATCGATCCAGATATCGTGATTGTCGACGTGCTTCGACTTCTCGCCGAGTCGCCGCAGAGTTTTTCCGCCGTCATCCGAGACCATAAGGAAGACGTTCATGACGTAAACTCGATCGACGTTCTGGGGATCGGCGACGATGCGAGAGTAATACATTGCGCCTACATCAAATTCATTTCGTCTTTCCCAGCTGCCGCCGCGATCGTTTGAACGAAAGACGCCACCTTTACGGTCGGCAGCTTCAACGGTCGCGTAAAGGACATTCGGATCGACGGGAGAGATTGCGAGTCCGATCCGTCCGAGATCTGTCGTGGGCAGACCCGCCTTCAACTTATTCCAGGTAGCACCAGCGTCGGTTGACTTGTAGAGCGCGCTCTCCGGGCCACCGTTAATCAAAGTCCACATGTGACGACGGCGCTGGTACGACGCGGCATAAACCGTCTGCGGGTTCTGTGGATCGATGACAACATCAGTAACGCCGGTGTTGTCGCTGATAGAGAGAATCTTCTTCCAGGTTTTGCCACCGTCGGTTGTTTTGTAAAGGCCACGATCTCCACCCGGGCCCCAAAGCGGTCCCTGCGCGGCAACATAAACTGTTTCTGAATCCTTCGGATCGATGGCGATGCGCCCGATGTGTTCCGAAGCCTTGAGGCCGACGTTCTTCCAGGTCTTGCCGCCGTCGTCCGAACGGTAGACGCCGTTGCCATACGAGACGCTGCGCTGACTATTGTTCTCGCCGGTGCCGACCCAAACTGTCAGCGGATTTTTTGGATCGAGCACAATGGCGCCGATTGAGTAAGAGCCTTCCTTGTCGAACACCGGCGTCCAGGTCGCGCCGTTGTTCATCGTCTTCCAAACTCCACCCGAAGCAGCGGCAACGAAATAACGCGCCGCATTATTTGGGTCAACAGCAAACCCGATGACGCGACCAGACGTGAAGGCCGGGCCAATGGCCCGGAGTTTCAATCCGTTGAAAGTCGGCGACGACATCGGATCGGCCGGCTTCTTTTCCTCGTCTCCCTTTTCCTCATCGGACTTCTTCTCATCCGTCTTTACCGGTTCAGGCGATGCTTGCTGTTTTGCCGCAGCCTCCTGGCGCGCTTTTTCGACCGTGGACTTCTCCAGCGCCCTTTCCTCCTGCGCAAATGCCGAAGCCGGCAGAATGATCAAGAGTGAAACTAAAACGAAATGAACCACAAGGCGCGCCTGTCTGCTCATGAGAACGGGGGCGGGGGCACAGGGAACCATAAAGGAAATAACCTCCTGGAAGACTTGGTGTTGATTTGGCGATTACAACCAGAAGACGGCTATGGTTTTAGCGATCTCTGGGCATTGCAGAACGGATGGCACATCTTACCAGACGACAGCGGTCGGAGGCGATGAGGTCAGTACCACCACGCGGTAGCGGGTGGGTCAGTTTCCAAATAAGGTCGCTTGGGCAAAATAGCGAATGCTCCAATCGTTCTTTCTAATCAATCGTCAACCCACCCGCTACCGCGCGGTGGTACTGACCTCATTGCCTCACAGTAGTGAACTTCGCCGCCAATTGGTATGCTTCGATTATGTCTACGCCAGGAAAAGACCAGGATAAGTCTGCGCGACTATTCGAGCGCGCACTCGAACTGCTGCCCGGCGGCGTCAATTCGCCAGTGCGCGCTTTTCG
>Ga0180074_1000253_pt1 | contig 10658 bp, 9 predicted proteins | sample EasRiv366_16_10D_FD_121773 | JGI IMG/M metagenome (GOLD analysis project Ga0180074, IMG submission 121773) | Soil microbial communities from meander-bound floodplain in the East River, Colorado, USA - East River metaG ERMLT366_16_10D | ecosystem: Environmental > Terrestrial > Soil > Floodplain ...
GGGCATCGGCCTCCAGCCCAGGGTTGCCGCTTCGGCTACCCTGGGTAAAGAAAGCGATCCTGCCCTCAACCGCAACGCGGTTGAAATTTCTTTTCTTCCTAGTTCCCAGGGTAGCCGAAGCGGCAACCCTGGGCTGGAGGCCGTAGCCCCGTTGGGGCATTAATGAGAACTTATCGTAGTCGTCAGGGGGAATTCCGACTTTTAAGGCAAAGCCTACTGGTTCAGTTTGGACCAGCTAGGCAGAATTCCTGAACCTACGATTCACAAATACGGAACCGGGAGCGGACCGAGGTCCCCGCGCGGGCAGCCCGCGTGGGGTGGTGGTAGCGACCGGGTGATGGTTGATTACTAATCGCGTTGCAAATATGAACTTGTGTGTATCCTCGGAGGACCCGGTCGCTACGGCTCCCGGTTCCGTATTTGTGCGGCGCTCGTCGAGTGGTAATCCTAACTCATACCAAACTGAACCAGTGCCGTGCCGCACTTTCATAGGTCAACTCAAAATTAACACCCGTACTTGGTTCAGATCATCCGCTAGTTAGAGCCCTGGCATTACCGCTCGCGGTTCTGACAGGCGGCTCGGATCATCTTCACTAGCCGAGCGTCGTCGGTGATGGAAATCTTAATCTCAAGAACGTAGCAGGGAAGCTCTATTTCAAGAGAAGCAAGTTTGAGCGCGTCCTTGGCAGTGGTTATCAGCCCGCTTGCCCCATGATCTTTTGCTTCTTTAATCAGCCGGTTGAGGTCGGCCTGGTTGTAGTCATGATGGTCGGCAAACGCGCGCATAAACACCGGCGAGTAACCTTCCTGCCGCAGTTGATTGAAAAACGACTCCGGGTTTCCCACACCGCAGAATGCTGCGACTGGTTGGGCGAGCAAGCTTTCGTTATTCACGCTTTCCCCATTCAAGCTGCGAATTCCTGAAGTCATCATCCGCGAGTTGAAAACAGGAATTGCGCCAGCCAAACGCTGAACGCTTTCACTTAGCGAAACCGCATCTTCGACTTGCTCGGTCCTGGTGATTACTATGCAGTCAGCTCGCGACAAGCCTGCTCGAGGTTCGCGCAAACGTCCGTAGGGAAGCAAACTGCCACCGCCCCACGGATTTGTTGCGTCGATGGTCACGATGTCCAGATCGCGGGATAGACGCAGATGTTGAAACCCGTCATCAAGCACGAAGACTTCACTGCCCAGGTTCTTGATTGCCCATTCGCCGGCGGCGGCTCGATCCGGATTACAAACTACGGCAGCAATACCGATGAGGTTTCTGGCAAGGAGATAGGGCTCGTCACCCGCTTCCCGTTCCGAAGCGAGCAGCCTATTTCCGTCTGAGACGACGACCTGCGATTGCGGATTTGCGCGACCGTAACCTCTGGTTAGCACGCACGCTCTTTTACCTGTTTCGCGGGCCACAGCGATGCAGACCCACTCCACCATAGGAGTTTTTCCAGTTCCACCAGTGGTCAGGTTTCCGATGCTTATCACCGGTGCCGAAAGTTTGGAAACGGAGAACCAGCCACGCCGGTAAGCGGTTATGCGCGCACGCGTGACGACACCGTAAATCGCGCTGAGCGGAGGAAGTATTAATGACGACAGCGGGTTCATGCGATTGGTGCGCTGCCGGCTCGTAACGAGCCAGGATTTGGTGATGCGTTTGCAGCTGAGGCGATCATCGAGTCAAGTGCTTGTAGTGTGCGCTCAGTGGCGCCGCGGTTTTCTGTCACCAGCCTTTGTGCCAGAGCGCCAATCTCGCGGGCCCTGGCTGGATTTACTAGCAACTCAGCAATCGTATTTCCCAGTTCAACAATTGTGGCTGAATCCGACATCGGTTGTAACTGGACAATAGCGCCTGCTTCTCTGAAAGTCTCCACGATTGATTTAAAATTGTAAGTATGGAAACCGACAATCACGGGCGCGCCTACAGCGGCGGGCTCGAGGACGTTATGCCCACCTGTCTTCGCAATACTCCCGCCAACGAAGACAATCGAGGCTAGTGTGTAAACGGATCGCAGCTCACCAATGCTATCAAGGAGGATAACGTCGGCTTGTCCATCGCTTGCCTCTGGTGTCGCAGTCCTGCGGACCCATCGCAATCCCGCTGTCTTGAGCAAATCGGCAACTTCTGCAAAACGCTCGGGATGGCGAGGTGCGATCATCAGGCGCGGTTTCGTTTCAGAGCGCTCGGTTACTTGTCTGAAACTGTTCAGAATGAGTACTTCCTCCGGCTCATGCGTGCTCGCCGCGAGAATGAGGGGCGAAGCGCCTAACCTGAAGCGTTCTCGAAACGCGGTTGTTAACGAATCAGTTTCCGGCATGGTGCCGGCGTCGAACTTCATGCTGCCAAAAACGAAGGTCTTGCCGGCGTCCATTCCCAGCGCCTGGAGTCGCTCGGCATCCGCTTCGGTTTGCATTATGGCCAGGCTTAGTGAGCTGAGAACGCGCGCCATAAACCTTCTAATCATGCGGTAGCGCCGGAATGATTGTGCCGAAAGCCGCCCGTTTACCAGCGCGACCGGGATCTGTTGCTCCTTGCACTCCCGCAGGAAGCCTGGCCAGAGTTCCGTCTCCATAACCAAAACAGTATCAGGGTTGATGGCCTTAAGTGTGCGGCGGACGACCCAGCGCCAGTCAAACGGAAAGTAGAAGACTTTGGCCGCATCGTCCTTAAAGATTTCGCGCGCCAAATTTTGTCCCGTAAGTGTAATGGTAGAAATTGCGATCAGGGACTGCGGGAACCGCTTTTTGAGGCCCTGGACGAGGGGACGCGCTGCCTGGGTTTCGCCGACCGAAACACAGTGAATCCAAATCACCGGGCGGCCATTTGCCTGGATTGGCGACAGTGAGCCCCAGCGCTCGCGAAATCCTGCGACATACTTGCCATGCCGAGATGCATCGAGAAGAAAACGGGGCAGTAGGATCAGAAAGCCGAGGGCCAGGAGAAGACTGTAGATGAAGTACATAGGTAGTCCTGCCTGTCTAAAGTTGGCTTACTTCCAACGAGGCAGGGAAGACCATTTTCCATTTGTCATTTGGCATTGGTGGATTCAACTTGGAAGTGCAACTGATGCAGAACCGCGAGCGGTAGCGAGCGGATGCAAGCACTCAATGTTGAATCCGCCCGAACGCTTTATTCATTGTTGACCGTAGCATCCGCTCGCTACCGCTCGCGGTTCTGCATTTGGCGCGCTCCTCATTAATCGCATCAGACCACGATTATTGTTGACCTTAAATACCAGTTGCACTTCCAAGTTGAATCCACCAATGATAAATGGAAAATCTCTTCTGTCTCCCCTCAGGAATACATAGACAGGAGTGTCTCTACTTAATTACTTCGCCCGTTCAATGTAGCGGCCTTCCGTGGGATCGACACGGATACGGTCGCCTTCATTCACAAAAGGTGGCACTGTGACCGTTACGCCATTTTCGAGTGTGGCCGGTTTGTTTACGTTGGAAACAGTTGCGCCCTTCATGGTGGGATCGGTGCGCGTCACGGTTAATTCCATCGAGGGAGGCAGGTCGATGCCGATTGGCGCTCCCTCATAAAACTCGGCCTGAATTTTCAGTCCCGGAGTCAACCACTGGGCGGCGTCTCCTAATTCATCGTCGCTAAGGGCGACCTGCTCGTAGTTTTCCGTGTTCATGAAATGGTGATGCGACCCGTCCGAATACAGAAACTCCATCTCGTGCTGCTCGAAGATTGCACGTTCAATTGAATCCGACGAACGGAAGCGGTGTTCGAAAGATGATCCCGTCTTAATATTCCTGAGCTTCGCTTGCACCATCGCCCTCAGATTGCCCGGCGTGTGATGCCTGAATTCCATAACTTTGCACGGTTCGCCCTCGAAAAGAATCATCATTCCGCGCCGAATTTGAGTTGCCTGAATAGCCATAGTCTTATTTAAATCTCCGTCTAAATGATTTGGCTCGATAACAGAGCTTCTTATGTAGATTGCCGAAAACTTACAGGTAAGCGGCCCAGTCTGGTTTCGAATCGCGTAGTTTAGCGACCGTCAAAGGGCTTTGTCCAGCAGCGCCTCCAAAGGTGAAATCAGTTCTAACAGGCGCAGGCTTCGCGTTCCAAAACTAATAAAAAGGCGGCCTCACCGGAAAACTACACCGGATTAGCCGCCTTTTTTGAGGAGCCCACCTACCTCGATTATCTAAACGCCCGAACGCGCAACCGGTTCCAATATCGATCAGGAGCAGTCTAAGCGGCGCGCGCGCGCGGAACTCGGCGCTGCCGGGCGACCTGCTCAAGCCAGCGTTGAGCCTCGTCATATCTGGCAAAGCGGCGCTCGTCGAGCCGAAATGCTGCGGTGTGGTAATACCGGCGACCGTTAATCATCCTGGCGGCGTGTTTAATGTGGAGCATCTCGTGATAAATAATGAACTCCACAAACCATTCCGGCACTTGAGTTGAATCGAGACTCTTGCTGATCACGATTGTGTCATACACGCGATCATGGTGACCAAGGATGCTTCGTGTTTTGCGTTGAGACCACGTCAGGGTTGGTTTTTCAAGACTGGAATCGAAGTACCGGCGATTGAGTTTGGCAAACATCTTGTCGAGATCGTAAGAATTGCCGCGAGCACTTGAAATCATTTTTCGGCCGCGGCCGCGGCGGGCAATATCCGATGAGCGCATCACGTCCGGCGTCAAAGAGTATTCGCGGTAAGTTCGATCGTGAACCGGCGGAATTTTTTTACCCAGCAACCGCGCTACCAGAACGAACGCGAGGGCCCGCATGACCTCCGGCGGACTATTCTTACAGATATCCGACAAACGCACGTAGACTTGTCCTGAACGCAACCTGATCGTATGGCGTAATCCGGCGTAGGGGTAAAAGCGCACATCCACCACCGGTAGCCCACGATTGCTACCCAAGTGATGGAAAGCGTCCAGGAAAAATTTCTTGACGTCAGTCATAGCCCAATACTCCTGACAACTTACCGCCCTTGATAACCGACATTACCGCCTTCAAATATTTATTCCCCGTGCTGGAAGAAGTAGGAACGCGCGTGACCATCGCTCCGGCCGGAGACCCGAGGGGCTGGGGTTTCTGATAGCTGGAGGCCGCTATATTACGGAGAACCCCCGCCGAGCGTCAATTGATCCCGGAAAGAGCGAAAAAACCTTAGGAAAACTGCGTTTCCAACAGCGCGGCAGCGCCCGAAACGACTTGCGTCAAGGTCCCTTTGTTATTCAAAAAAGCAACCCTGAACGGGCGGGTCAGCACACTTCCCGGCCCGAACAACCATCGTGCAACGGCGGATGTAAATGTTTGCAGGAGTGTGAATTATCCTGGCGACCCAGGGCATGAAACTTCGCAGTTCTAATGTTTGCAGGGCGACAAACGATTCCTTTATACTGCGAGGCGGCCGCCGTTTAGTTAACTTTGATGGTTTTTCGAACAGAGAACTTGATGCCCCGTCGCAATTCAACCCTCCAAGCCACAGCAAAAAGCAGCCTGGACGCGCGCGCGCAAGCCGTGCTTGCGGCTGTGATCAAGGAGCACCTGGTCACCGGCGAAGCGGTGGGCTCGCTGGTTCTGGCAGAGCGGTTTACCAAAAGTCCCGGTTGGAGTTCAGCCACCATCAGAAATGTCATGGGTGAACTTGAGGAGGCAGGACTTGTCGAACAGCCGCACACGTCCGCAGGTCGTGTGCCGACGGATCAAGGTTATCGCTACTACGTCGACCATATCCTTGAAGAAACTCGGCTCTCTCGCGCCGACCTGCGTGCAATCGACAAAGTGTTCACTTCGAGCGGGGTCGATTCCGCTACTTCTTCTGATCGCATCATGGAGAAGATGTCTCACGCGCTCTCCGAGCTTTCCACCAACGTAGGCATAGTCGTTTCGCCATCCCTCGCCGAGAACCGCTTGAGTCACATTGAATTCGTGCAGCTCTCGGATAAACGAATTCTCGTTGTTCTAGTAACAACCTCAAACAGCATCCACAACAAGATCATCCGGCTCGAAGACAATCTTACCCAGGAGGAACTCGAACATACCGCGCGTTATCTGAATACGGAGTTTAGTGGCAAGAGTCTACTGGCTATTCGAACCGAAATTCTCGAAATGATGCGAGAGGAAAAGGCTCTGTACGACCGTCTGCTCAGGAATGCGATTCTACTCTGTGACATGAGCCTGGAAGGTGAAGAGCCTGGCAGCGGAGACGTTTACGTCGATGGAGCGTCAAATTTCCTAAGCAAACCCGATTTTGTTGATGTTGATCGAATGCGTGAGTTGTTTCGAACGTTTGAGGAAAAGTCTCGCCTAATCAAGATCCTGAATGAGTGTGTGGCTCGCGAGCAACCTACAATGTGGGGAGATGTTCATGTTGTCATTGGCAGGGAACATCCCATCTCTTCGCTGCGAAACTGCACGCTCATTACCGCCCCCTACCGTCTTGGTTCAAACGAACATCTGGGCACGCTGGGTGTAGTCGGCCCAATGAGGATTGAGTATTCTCGCATTATGGCTATGGTAAACTACATGGCGCGGCTCATTGAGCGCCGTTTGAATGAAGAAGCGCACGGTTAAGCCCTACCAAATTTTGAACGAACTACACTAATTGATGGCTCCTGAAGGAAAAGACAGGTCAAATATTCCGATCAACTTTCTTGATTCGGACGGTGAAGACGCTTCTGACGCCGGAGCGGATCAGGAAACCGACGAATTGTCCGATGACGACGTTGAGTTGATGAATGGTATGGACTCCGAGGACGACACAACCGCGGGCGACAATGACGTGTTTGAGCTGGACGACGAGTTCGATCAGCCTTTGCCTCCGGCCAAAGGATCCACCGGCGACCTCGCGCTAAACATGGGCGGGCCCGAAGTAGCGGAGTTAGTTGCCACCAGAGCGGAGTTGAAACGACTCGAAGGTGAAGTCAAAGAACTGAGAGACAGCCTGGCGCGCCGGCAGGCGGATTTCGAAAATTACCGTAAACGAATGGAGCGCGAACGCTCAGACACTTTCAACCGCGTGGTCGTCGACATTGCGGCCAAGCTCCTGCCAGTGCTGGATAATTTGAAAAGGGCATTGGAGACAGAGGCTTCGGTTGAGGCGAGCGAGTCGGATGAATTTCGACACTTCCTCAGCGGCGTGGATCTTATTTACAAGCAACTTAACGGCGTGCTTGATGCGCTGGGCGTTAAGCCGGTCTTAGCCGAAGGGGAAATGTTTGATCCGCATCTTCACGAGGCAGTGTTCACGGAACCTACGGACGACTATGAACCTGACACCGTTATACAGGAGATAGTGCGCGGCTTCCGGGTTGGCGACAAGTTAATTCGTCCGGCACTCGTAAAAGTAGCGGTCAAGAAGTAAAGGGCGCCTAACAGTACAACACCTTAAAGAGAAAAAATGGGAAAAGCGATCGGCATAGACCTGGGAACGACGAATTGCTGTGTCTCCGTTTTGGAAGGCGGAGCGGTTCAGATTGTCCCTAACAAAGAAGGTGGACGGACCACGCCGAGCGTGGTTGGTTTTACTGACAAGGGAGAGCGTTTGGTCGGACAGATAGCCAAGCGCCAGGCTGTGACCAATGCGGTGAATACTGTTTATGCCGTGAAGCGCCTAATCGGACGGAAATATAACTCCGCCGAAGTGCAGAAGATGCGCGAGACAGCGGCGTTTGAAATTGTCGATTCTCCAAACGGCGACGCGCGGGTGCGGGTGCAGGGCCGCAGTTATAGCCCTCCTGAATTGTCGGGAATAGTCTTGCAACGTCTGAAGGCCGCAGCCGAGGATTTTCTCGGCGAGCCGGTAACCGACGCGATCATCACGGTTCCAGCTTACTTTGACGACACGCAGCGTCAGGCTACGAAGGATGCGGGAAAAATAGCCGGGCTGACCGTTGAAAGAATCATCAACGAACCCACGGCTGCTGCCCTGGCGTACGGCCTGGGCAAGTCTGAAGTTGAGCGCATTGCCGTTTACGATCTTGGCGGCGGCACGTTCGACATCTCGATCCTCCAGATGAACGACGGCGTCTTCGAGGTGCTGTCGACTTCAGGGAATACGTTCCTTGGCGGTGAAGACATCGACGAGCGCATCATGAACTGGATGGCCGATGAGTTTTTGAATGACACCGGAATTGATCTGAGAAAGGATCGGCTGGCGTTACAGCGGCTCAAGGAAGTAGCAGAGCGAGCCAAGTGTGAACTCTCTTCTGCGGTCGAAACCAATATCAACCTTCCTTTTATCGCCGCCGATGCCACCGGCCCGAAGCATTTCAATAAGACGATGACCCGGAGCGAGTTTGAGGATTTGATCGTAGATTTGATCGATCAAACTATCGACCCTTGCCGTAAGGCGCTCGAGGACGCGAAGTTGCAACCCGCCGATGTGGATAAGGTAATTCTGGTAGGCGGGCAAACGCGCTCACCGATTGTGGAACGCACCGTGGAGAAGATTTTCGGCAAGAAGGCTTCGGCCGAGATCAATCCTGATGAGGTTGTGGCCATGGGCGCGGCGATTCAGGGCGGCGTGTTAACAGGCGAAGTAAAAGACATTGTGCTTCTCGACGTTTTGCCGTTGAGTCTGGGACTCGAAACGCGCGGCGGATTATTTACCAAGATCATCCATCGAAACTCAACCATCCCTTTGCGCAACAGCCTGACATTCACCACGGTGGTCGACAATCAGACGTCCGTGGAGATTCATATCTTGCAGGGTGAGCGCGAAGTGGCCGAAGGAAATCGTTCGCTCGGGAAGTTTGAATTAGTAGGCATCCCTCCCAGCCCACGGGGCGTTCCTCAGGTGGATGTCGCTTTCGAAGTTGATGCAAATGGCATCGTGTCGGTATCGGCGCAGGACAAGACTACTGGTCGCGAGCAGCAGATGCGCATCACGCCGACTTCAGGGCTTGCGCCCGACGAAATCCAGCAACTCATAATGGAGGCCGAGGGGTTTGCTGATTCCGATCGTTTAGCAAAAGAGATCGTTATCCTGCGCAATAAACTGGAATCGCTATTGCGGAACACAGAAAAATCGTTCGCCAAGTTTGGTGGGGCGCTTTCCACGAATGATCAGACGACAGCTGAACGCGTCTTCAGCGAAGCCGAAGCGGCCCTCGGCGGCGAAGGAAAAGAGCCAATTAGCAAAGCCCTGACTGGGCTCGAGCGAGTTGCCGGCCAGCTTACTTCCGCAATGATGGATCCCACCGGCGAGTCCGCGCTAAAGGGCCTGGATAATGCTTCGTAGAATTACAAATTTTTAGTCAAACAATTAATAAATAGCACGAGAGGTTTTAGGAAATTCGAGATGAGTAAACGAGATTATTATGAGGTATTGGGCGTTGACCGTACTGCTACGGATCAAGAGTTAAAGAGTGCCTACCGCCGTTTGGCGAGAAGTCATCATCCGGATACGAATCAGAACGATCCTGCTGCTGAAGAGAAGTTCAAGGAATTGTCTGAAGCCTACAGTGTGCTTACCGATGCCACCCAACGGCAGCGTTACGACCACTTTGGACATGCCGGCGTTTCCAGTGGCGCCGGACAGGCCTGGGGAGCGCCTGGTTTCGGTGGCATCGAAGATATCCTCGGGGATCTTTTTGGGTTCAACGACGTCTTTGGCGGTGGCCGCGGAGGCTCCCGCCGCACGGCCGCGCAGCGCGGCGCCGATCTGCGCTACGACCTCGAGATTACGCTCGAAGATGCCTACAACGGAATGACTGCGCAGCTGCGCATCCCGCGTCTTGAAACCTGTGAAAGCTGTAAGGGACACGGCGCCGCGAACGGCACGCAACCAGAAAACTGCGCCAACTGCGGTGGCACCGGCCAGGTCCGTTATCAGCAGGGATTCTTTTCCGTGGCGCGAACGTGTCAGCCTTGTCGTGGCGCTGGTCGCGTCGTGAAGCATCCGTGTCCGGAATGCCGGGGCGCGGGGCGTCTCGAGCGCGAAAAGCAGATGGAAGTAAAGATTCCGGCGGGCGTGGAAACTGGTTCCCGACTACGGGTTCAGGGTGAAGGAGAGTCTGGCACGCAGGGCGGACCGGCCGGCGATTTGTATGTCGTCATCCATCTCGCCGAGCACGAGCGGTTTGAGCGGCAGGGAAGTAATCTCTACGCTTCACACCCAGTGACCTTTGCGCAAGCAGCATTGGGCGCGGATGTGTATGTGGCGACGATTGAGGGCGAAGAGAAGATCAAGATTCCGACCGGCACGCAAACAGGCACCGTCTTTCGCATCAAAGGCAAAGGTATGCCGGTGCTTGGCGGACGCGGTCGCGGCGATTTGTTTGTTTCTGTGAGCGTCGTCACGCCAACCTCGCTCACGCGCGAGCAGCGAAAACTTCTTGAGCAACTTGCGGTTGTTGAAAACAAGGATCTGGAAGATAAGGGTCTGGTCGACAAGGTTCGCGATATTTTCGGGTAATTTTTTGGAGTGCGGTGACCTGTCACCGCTTTGCTCGGTCGCGACCTGTCGCGACCTCTGCAGTGTGAACGAATCCAAGAGCAGGGCGTCAAGCCGCCCTGGGCCAAAGCGGTGACAGACCGCACTCCAATAACGGAGAGTACGCTATGAAGCAATTCCCCCCGGTTCGCTTTTCGTTCCTCCTTCTCGCACTTTTTCTAATCGCTTCTTTTTCGGTCCAGGCGCAAGACAGCATGCAGCGCTGGCAGAGTTTCGATTTTGCCAGCTCA
>Ga0180074_1000254_pt1 | contig 10637 bp, 12 predicted proteins | sample EasRiv366_16_10D_FD_121773 | JGI IMG/M metagenome (GOLD analysis project Ga0180074, IMG submission 121773) | Soil microbial communities from meander-bound floodplain in the East River, Colorado, USA - East River metaG ERMLT366_16_10D | ecosystem: Environmental > Terrestrial > Soil > Floodplain ...
GCAAGCAATGTTTCAATTTCTGCCAAAGGGGTGGCGGGTTCCACACCAATGAAATGTTTTACAGCAGGTTTGAGATCGAGCATTGCTCCATACAATTCGCGAATGGATTCTATCTGTTTTTCCCTGGTTGGTTGGAGTTGGCTGATTGATCCAGTATATTCCCAAGGCTCTCTTTTTAATCGCCTTTCGATATCATATTTGAGTTGGCAAAGGATCTCAATCCAATGGGCAACGAATACGTCATCATTCCGATGGATATATTTGATTGTAATTCCGGTCATCATCCAAAAGAACGCCCAGGTTTCTGCAACCGATTTTTTGCTTTGTTCCAATTCTTCTGGTTCGGGCGCTGGTGCAATAGGAATGCCTGTTTTGTCAAACAATAATCGCGATGAGAGCGGGCGAGTTGCCTTGGATTGTGGAATTAGAATCCAATCCACTGTGAGGGCAGAGCCAGCGTACAAGACACATGTAAAAGTCCCACCTGACGGTGCATTATTGTTATTTTCATGAGTTAATGCTGGAGTGCCGAATTGGCTGAAAAACGCAAGGCGCTCGGGGGTTGTTTGAGCGCTGACTTGTTCGAGCCTTGTGCAGAAGTGTTCTGCTTCCTGTTCAGAAACGACGATGCTGATATCAATATCGCTAAAAGAATCTGATGCGTTTTTCCCCAGGCTGCCTGTGAGCCACGCTGCGACAAAGCGATCGTCGTGGGAGATGAATTCAACGATTTTCTCCAGAAGCAATTCCCTATGTTTTTTGTGCGTTTCCAATTTCGAGTTCATGTATAGTCACCCAATACATGTTTGGATTTATAGTTATATAAACTTCAGGGATCACGTGTGATATATGATCCCTGAAGTTCACAGCACTGCTTAATACGCTTTAGCGAAATACACTTTGCGCTTGGATGGTTTGCCGCAGACGATGCAGGTGCCTGATTCAAAGGGTTGATTGAAAGGAATGTTGCGCGTGGTAGCTTTAGTATCTTCTTTGACCTTGGCTTCACACTCGCGCGATTCGCACCAATAGGAGAAAGCCCAACCGTCGGTGACGATCTGCTTGAGGTCATCATAATCCTTGGGTTCGTGGATGTTGGCATCGCGGAACTCGGTGGCGCGTTGCAGCAGCGCGGCTTGAATTTCGACCAGCAAATTATTGATCGTTGTAGCAAGACCTTCCTGTTGAACGAAGACCTTACCTTCCTTGCCAGGTTTGTCACGACGCGCTAACGCGACCGAGTTTTTTTCAACATCCTTGGGACCGATCTCCACGCGGACGGGCACGCCGCGCATCTCCCAATCGTTGAATTTGAATCCTGAACTGACGTTGTCGCGGTCATCCATTTTGACGCGGATGCCGGCGGCTTTGAGTTCCTTGAAGATGCGGTCGGCAACTTCCATCACCTTTACTTTTTCATCGTCCTTTTTGAAGATGGGCACGATGACTGCTTGAATAGGTGCAAGGCGGGGAGGTAGAACCAGTCCCTGATCGTCGCCGTGGGTCATGATGATCGCGCCGATCATGCGGGTGGAGAGACCCCATGAAGTGGTTTCGGCGAATTGCAGGATGTTGTTTTGATCCACGAATTGGATCTCGAAAGCTTTCGCAAAGTTGGTGCCAAAATAATGCGATGTTGCGGACTGCAACGCCTTTTTGTCCTGCATCATGCCTTCGATGGAGGTAGTGATCTGGGCGCCGGCGAATCTTTCAGACTCACTCTTCGTACCTTTGAAGACAGGTACTGCCGCTTCGTTGATGGCGAAGTCTGCGTAAATATCGAGGATGCGGAACATCTCTTCTTTGGCTTCTTCAGCAGTGGCGTGGGCGGTGTGACCTTCCTGCCAGTAGAACTCAGCAGTGCGCAGGAAAAGTTTGGTGCGCAATTCCCAGCGCAGTACCGAACCCCATTGATTGATTAAGATAGGCAGGTCGCGCCAGGATTTGATCCACTTTGCATACATGTGCCCGATAATGGTTTCAGAGGTGGGGCGCACCACTAGTTTTTCTTCCAGTTCTTCACCGCCGCCATGTGTGACCACGGCAAGTTCTGGCGCAAAGCCTTCCACATGTTCCTTTTCTTTTTCAAAGAAGGAAAGGGGAATCAACATGGGGAATGCGGCGTTGGTGTGACCAGTCGCTTTGAATTCCTTATCGAGCGCAGCAGTCATATTTTCCCAAAGCGTCCAGCCATAGGGTTTGACGACCATACAGCCGCGGACGGGTGAATAATCAGCCAGGTCGGCGCGTAATACGAGTTGGTTGTACCATTCTGAAAAATCTTCTGCACGGGTGGTTAATTTTTCTTCAGCCATTTTGTCCTCTTTGGGTTCCAAATTCTCTGACTTTGGAACCCATTTTTTACTCAACGTCAGGAGACGTTGGATTCCAGCTTTTCCACGGCAGTATGAATATCTTTCGCAAAGGATAATAACTCACGTTGCTGTGCGGAGGTGTAGGTATCCAGTTGCTTGAAGACCTGATCAAAGACAGCCTGCCAGCCATCTCCGATCAGGATGAGCGGCCTCCGGTGCAGGGACTCCACGATCATTAAATTCCACATCAGGGCGACTTCGGTCAACGTGCCGGGACCGCCGGGAAGGGCGAGCGCCGCATCACAGCCTTCGATCAAGGCTTGCAAGCGCTCATTAAGCGTTTTCTTCCGTCGTTCTTCTTTTACCCAACGGTTTGCCCCAACCTTGCGCCAATTCTCGATGTCTTCACACGTCACACCGATGACATGTCCGCCTGCTTCAGACGCGCCGCGCGAGACAGCTTCCATCGTGCCGATGTAGCCGCCGGTGAGGACGATATGTCTGCGTTGGGCTAACAGCTTGCCGAGTTCTTGAGCCTCTGCGTAAGCTATATCGCCTTCCTTGGGTTGTGAGCCACCGAATATAGATATGTTCATTTCATTCCAAATATGGTGGTCGAGTAGCCCTGTGTTTGTCGGGGCGTATCGAGACCCACCACTAACTGAAATAATTTTGCTTACATGGTGGTCTCGATATGTTCCTCGCTAACGCTCGGAACTACTCGACCACCAGTGTTGTTATTCTTTATTCCATTCTCGTGTTTTGTTCACTTCAATTTTCTTCAACACTGCTTCTTCCAGGTCGATCCCTGAAACGGATGCCAATTGTAGGAGATATAAGGTCACGTCTGCGAGTTCGCTTCCCAATTCCTCTTTGTCCTTGATCGCGTCGGTGAATTGGAAATGTTCCAAGATCTCTGCGGCTTCTATCGAAAGTGAGATCGCTAAATTTCGCGGCGTTTGCGGACGTTTGCTATTACTGGCGTACCAGCCTTTTGATTCTACGAGGCGGTGCATTTCGTCGGTAAGTTGTTTGATGTCCATAACGCTGTACCAGCTTCCGGGTAGGATGATGCGGGTCTTTATCCAATAAAAAACGGCTCGCCAGTCTGGGAGCCGTTCGTTGACGTGATGAATCGAACCTTATCCAGACCAGGTGTTTTTGGGCATTGCGGGTCGCGGCAACGGGTTCAAAAGCATGCGCAGATTATACACGATTTTCTTTTTTTGAAATTGTTTCGTCAGAAACTGGGCTGGGGTTTCTCTGCTACAATATCAGCATGGGAAGAAATTATTCCGACCTGATTGAAAAGTCACTCGATGGAGGGCGCCTGGGATTGCTGCATCTGTTGGCGAATCAGGCGGCGTTATTGCGAATGCCGCTGTATCTGGTGGGCGGAGTGGTGCGGGATGTTTTGTTGGAGCGGAAGGTGAATGATTTTGATCTGGTGGTGGATGGGAGCAGTGCCGAGTTCGCGGAATATATCGTCAGAAAATTCGGCGGCAAGATCCTGATCCATTCCAAGTTTATGACTGCCACCTGGATGTTGAACGAGACGACTTTCGAGCGTGTGAAAATCCCTGCATTGCAAGTTGTGGATGTGTTACTCTCTTTTGATTTTGCATCTGCCCGCACAGAAGCATATGCCCAGCCGGGCGCTTTGCCAACGGTAAAACGCTCCACGATTGATGCTGACTTGTATCGGCGTGATTTCACGATCAATGCCATGGCGTTACGTCTGGATGGTGAGCACTTTGGGGAATTGTTCGACCCGCTGAACGGACAAAAAGACCTTGATGATAAATTGATCCGTGTTCTGCATGCGCAGTCATTCGTGGATGACCCAACCCGCATCTTTCGCGCTGTCCGTTATGCGGTGCGTTATGGATTTGAGATCGCGCCTGAGACTTTAAGTCTCGTCAATGATGAAGCGCGCGGTGTTCTTGTGGGGTTGAGCGGTGAACGTCTGCGCCATGAATTCGATCTGATGTTTGAAGAAGAACAAGCAGATGCAATGTTGGAGCGTGTAAAGGAATTGAATTTGCTCAACGCGATGCACACGGCACTTCTAAACGCCAACAGCCAACAGCTAACGGTTCTCGTTGAGAAACCCGAACAGGAGTTTGGCGAATTTAACATCCCTGATATGTTGTCTTTTAAGCAAACGCTCGGATGGATTTTGTATTTAATGAATCTGTCTGGAAATGACATTGATGCTATTGCAAAGCGACTGGCTTTCCCCATATTGTTGACCAAAGCTGTACGCGGCGCTTCGACTTTGAATACGAATCCAGTTTCCTTCAAGGATTGGAAACCCAGCCAGTGGACGTTTTACCTCGATGAATTTCCAGCGTTGGCTGTCTATGCGGTTTACCTTGTAAAGAAGGGATTGGTTTTGCGAGATTATCTCATTGTGTGGCGTAACATTAAACCGTATACCACTGGCTATACCCTGCTGCAACGTGGACTCGAACCGGGCCCAAAATTCAAGGAGATCCTTACCCGTCTCCGCGCGGCGTGGTTGGATGGGGAAGTGCAGACCGAGGAAGAAGAAGTGAGATTACTTGAACGAGTGTTAACAGATTGATTAATTGCTTTATGAAAATTTCTTATATCGAGATATAAATATAAAGGAGCTAAACAAAATAATGATGACACAACGCTATTCTGTTACTCCACATCCAATTGAAACGCTACTCACATGGGTTAAGTCAGGCGAAATAGCAATTCCTGAAATTCAATGCCCATTTGTTTGGGATGCTACCAAAGCCTACGCACGCCGCAGGAGTCAGAGACAATGAAGCGTGAGATCGAGTCCACGGATAGGGCTATTGATAGGTCGGTCTATGAGTTGTCCCACAAGGGGATGATATATGGGTTGAGCGAAGAAGAGATAAAGATTGTGGAAAGAGCAGCGCAGTAGTAGCAATGGATCTTATTATTGTATTCATCCTGGTTCTGGCAAATGCCTTCTTTGTGGCTTCTGAATTTGCGCTTGTCTCTGTACGTAAAACGCGCATCGACCAACTGGCTGCCGAAGGCAGTCGTGCCGCCGTTGTGGTTCAGCGTGCTGTGCGTGACCTTGACCGTTATATTGCCGCTACGCAGGTTGGGATTACCATCGCATCCCTCCTGCTGGGCGGTCTGGGTGAGGATGCGCTTGAACCGCTTCTACATCCGCTCTTCGCCTGGCTACCTGAGAAATGGTTGGGTGTTACCTCTGTCGGGCTGGCGGCGGGCTTCGCTTATTTTATTATGACGGCCCTGCATGTCATCATTGGCGAGTTGATGCCAAAGTCCATCGCGCTTCAAAAGCCAGACACCACTGCACTTTGGATCGGCCGCCCCATGTTGTTCTTTGCCATTATCTTCTCGCCATTAACCTGGCTGCTGAACGGCATAGGTAACTTCCTTTTGCGTCTCATCGGCTTTCATCGCGCTGAGGGGCACAGCCAGGTGCATTCACCCGAAGAACTCGATATGTTATTTACAGAGTCACACGAAGGCGGTGAAATCAATCGAACCGAGTTCGAGATTTTACATCGCGTTGTTCGGTTTTCAGACACGACCGCGCGCGCTGTGATGGTTCCGCGTTTGGAAATGCAGGCGCTCCCGGCGGAAATCACACGCAGCGCATTAACCGATTTTTTGCAGGGCCGCCCACATACCCGAATCCCTCTTTATCGGGATTCGTTGGATGAGATCATTGGCATCGTCAACACCAAGGATCTGGAGCATTTGAATTATCGGGAACTTTCTGAGGAATTAGAACAATGGAAGACCGGCACTTCTACCAAGAACACCAATCAATCCGCAACGGCTGAGGACCAGCCACCAGATGAGAAAATGCTGGATTTAAAGCCGTTGATGTTTGAGGCAGCTTTTGTCCCTGAAACGCTCAGGGTGGATCGATTGCTGACAGAGTTCAAGAAACGCCGTCAACAGATAGCCATCGTTGTGGATGAATACGGAGGCACGGCTGGGTTGGTTGCGCTGGCTGACTTGCTGGAACAGGTCTTTGGAGATATGCCCGATGAAGCCGATGAAACCGAGCCGGAGATTTTGAAGCTGCCCGATGGCCGCCTCCAATTGGCTGGGCGTGTCACAATAGATGAAGTGAATGAACTCTTCGGCTTTGGCTTTCCCTCCGATGAAGCCGAAACGATGGCTGGCTTGGTCATCAATGCTTTGGGCCGACTTGCCTCCGTGGGTGATGAAGTGGAAATCCACGGTCTTCGTATACGAGTCGAGAAAGTTGACCGTCTTCGTATCGCCACCCTGTGTCTGTCCTTTCCAGCGGACAAGGGCGCTGAAACATTGCAGTCTGGTCCATGAATTGTATCTTTTGGCGGAGGAACGAATGAAGATTATGTATCAAAGAAAATAGAACCCTTATGAATATCCAACCCTACCTCAACTTTGCAAAACAACTTGCCTATCGTGCTGGGCGGATTACGCTCAGCTATTACAACAAAGGCATTCAGCATGACCTAAAGTCTGATGAGTCGCCTGTCACCGCCGCGGATAAGGCTACGGAGGAATTTATCCGTGGTGAGATCGAGAAAGCGTATCCCACTCACGCAATCGTGGGCGAAGAATTCGGCGAATCTAAATCCGATATCCGTTTGTCCGCTTCAAAATCCGCTACACCCTTCCGCTGGATCGTTGACCCGATTGACGGGACCAAATCCTTTATCAAAGGCGTCCCTTTTTATTCGGTGTTGATCGCGTTGGAGATCGAAGGTGTGTCCCGCGTGGGGGCGGTGTGCTTCCCAGCGTTGGACGAGATCCTTTACGGGGCAGATGGACTCGGTGCATGGTGTAATGGCAGGCGTGTACATGTCTCTGAAGTCAAAGATATGAAGAAAGCCGTGTTCTTATACACGAGTTGGTCCGGATTTCGCACCAAAAAGCGTTTGGATGTGTTTGAGAATTTACACAAGGAATGTTTCTACGGGCGCGGCTGGAGCGATGCCTACGGTTATCATATGGTGGCAACCGGACGCGCGGAAATCATGCTTGATCCCAGTATTCAAATTTGGGATGTAGCGCCCTTCCCACCGATCTATCGCGAAGCTGGCGGTTTCTTCGGTTCGTGGAACGGCAAAGAAGGTCACACTCACGGCGAAGGCTTTGCAGTTAACGCCGCCCTTAAATCGAAGGTCCTGAAATTGATGCGGGTATAATCCACTTATGACCATACAGAAACCCAATCACCTGAAAGACGAAAGCGACCGCCTGCCATACCGCCTGCGTGAACAATTTATGTCCATGCCAGAGTTGGCTTTATTTCGGACCCTTCAGGAGATGGTGGGTCGGCGCTATGTGATCTGTCCGAAGGTTGGGGTGAATGATATTTTTTATATCGTGCGCCCGAACGAGAACGTCCATTTTTTCAACAAGATCTTTCGCAAGCATGTTGATTTTTTGCTATGTGATCCCAACACGTTCAGACCAGCCATCGGGGTGGAGTTGGTCAAGCCGGTTGCCAAAAGCGAGACGCGCGAAGCCGACCAGTTCATGCAGGATCTGTTCCTCAGCGCGGGCATTCCGCTCGTGCACATCCCTTTGAGCGAGCGCTACGTGCAACATGACGTGGCGGAATTATTTCAACTCGCCGTCCTGAAAGTAAAGGACTCCGCTCCGCTGCGCGCTTCAGCCAAATCTGATTCGGTTCCAATGTGCCCCGTCTGCGGCCGGATGATGGTCCTGCGCATTCACCGTGATGGACCAAACGCTGGCAAGAAGTTTTATGGGTGTATGGATAGCCCCAAGTGCAATGGAGTGGTGCAGTTAGGGTAGGTCATGTCATTGCGAGAGCGGTGTTTTTCCGCCCGAAGCAATCCCCAACACAATAGACATTATCGGAAATAAAATTGGGACGCAGATAAACGCTGATTGGCGCTGATTCAAAGTCAAAAATCTGCGTTTTCTGCGTTGATCAGCGTCCAAAATGGTACGGATAAAGTCTAATATGCTGGTGTTGGATGTCGGCAATTTTCATGTGGAGATTGGTATCTGGTTAACTTCCGAAACCGCTGCTGGTATCTCCTCTGCGATACGATGTCTCGATTGGAGGAATTTGAACACACCCAGGGCGATCCCTACACTCAAATAACCGAACACCAGACTAAAGCCTCCCACTAACGCCAATTGACCAGGTAATCCATTCGTCAGGTCTGTAACGCCATTTGTGGGCAATGATATCAATACTACTTCAATGAGCATAAGAGCGGACAATAGTATGGGTGCCAGTAGCGCTAGTTTGTGGAGAGTCGCCGTGGATTTGTTCCTGCTCCAAACCCACATGCCAATCGCCAATAGGGTATAGGGCACAAACCATAGAATGATCCCAAATGTGTAAAACACAAGGGGCATCAACCCAATATTCCAAATCTCAGGTACTTCCTGCATTGATGACAGGATGGCAACGATCAGCGCACACATGCCCCAGAGAATATAGGGGATCAGCAGAGCGATCCCAAAATAGGTTCGTGGTTTCATAAGTAGTGTCTTTGTATTTCAGAAGCATACTTCACACCAACTGTTTCCTGGTTATTGTTCAACCAATCCTTGAAAGCAGTCTTGGCGCGGGCGGGCTCTTTAGAAACGAGCAGATTACCCATTAAGCCGTCCACTTCTTCGGGGGTTAAGATCACATCCTTCATGAAGAGACTCAAGAACTGTGCGGCGAACAACGCCAGCCGCGGCGGGACGGAGATCAACATGCGCTTTGCACCGACTCGTTCACCGATCAGCTTCACAAATTCCTTGAATGTGTAACTATCGGGTCCAACGGCGTCGATCACATAATTTTCCTTGCTATAAACCCCTTCCACAGCGAGGTCTGCCAAGTCCTCTACAAACACAGGCTGGATTCCATATGATCCATCGCCGGGGATGAAGAAGAGCGGAAAGCGGCGCATGAGATATGCGATGTTGTTGATCAAAATATCTTCGGTACCAACCAGCACTGTGGGACGCAGGATCGCATACGACATTCCCGACTCGATAACTGCTTTCTCGTTCGCCGCCTTGCCCCAATAATAGGGGAGATGTGAATCGGCGGATGGGTTGGCGATGCTGATATGCACTATCCGTTTGACACCGGCGGCTTTGGCAGCGTTGACGAGTTTACGCGTATTTTCCACAGCGCGGGGTTGCGTATTCTCACCTTTATCAAAGCGTACCCAATAGGTGTTGACCAACACATCCACGCCTTGCAGGGATCTGGTCATGCTGGCTTCATCAAAATCCAGTGGATAAGCTTTGATCTTGCCGTTGAACGGGTCAGGGCGATTGGGATGTCCCGTCAATGTAATGACTTCTTCGCCGCGGGCGAGGAGTCGCTTGGCAATGTATTTGCCTGAATAACTGAAAGCACCTGTAACTGCGATTTTCATTTTGTTCTCCTTTTTCGTGCTGAACGGAGCGAGCCGATAGGCGAGTGAAGTCGAAGCACACTGCTAAAACTACGCCTCGACTACAGCCTTCGTAAGATCACTCAGGCTTCCGCTCAGCGCGAAGACTATTTCAACACGCCCAAAATCTTCGTAACATTTGAAAGCCCTAATTTATCCAGCCTGATGACCGCTTTTGAAAGGCTATCAATCGCATCGAAAAATTCCTGTAAGGCTTGTACGCGTTCATAGACGAATTTCCATTCATCGTCATCCACCCAGCTCTCGTCCATTTTTGCGAGCGTATCTTTCACTGAACGAACAGCGCGATCAAACTCACTGTTCTGTCGCTCCTTCAAAATGGATCGGATGGATGCGAAGAAATCTGACTCTGCCTCGTAATAATCCTTGCGGTCGCCGAGTTTCGTAGATCGATGGACCAGTCCCATGCGGGCGAGCGCGCGGATCTCAGTGCTTATCGCACCTTTGGTGAGTCCGGTTTCGGTGACGATCTCGTCCAGCGACATGGCTGTGGGGGAGAGATAGAGAACCGCGAAGATGGCGCCCATCCCTTTGGGGAAGCCCCAGAAGCGGCTGATCTGGCTGAGCCCTTCGGTGAAGTCTTGTTTGATTTTGGTGAGTGATTGTGTCATGTTTATCTCGTTGTGTACGTTTAGTAATTACTAAACATAATATACGACAAATGGCATGAGTTGTCAAGGATTAAAAAAGCCGCCATCTCGTATGAAATGGCGGCTTTTAGGGAGTTGTAAAATTTAGGGTTGAGTTTGCAGAGCTGTGCAAATTTCTGTCTTACTCAAATCAGTAGATAGAGCCTGATATCGATCAATATAGAAGTTGAAATTCTTTTGCTCACTTCCCGCCTGCAGCGACATGCTTACCCGTCCTGGTCTGGGACCGA
>Ga0180074_1000255_pt1 | contig 10623 bp, 9 predicted proteins | sample EasRiv366_16_10D_FD_121773 | JGI IMG/M metagenome (GOLD analysis project Ga0180074, IMG submission 121773) | Soil microbial communities from meander-bound floodplain in the East River, Colorado, USA - East River metaG ERMLT366_16_10D | ecosystem: Environmental > Terrestrial > Soil > Floodplain ...
CAGCGGGGGTAAGTCCGCAGGCGGGTTAGTTTCCCAACTACGGATAAAGGCAACCAGCGCATCAATTTCATCGGTACTCAACTCACCACCATTTATATCTTCGAATGGAGACATGCCAAAGTTGGGTTGGCCCTGAGAGATAATGTTTCGGATCGTAGCATCATCCCGGGTTTTCAAATACTCGGCTGAACTGATCGGCGCAATAATATCGCCTGCCCGCGTAGGATTGGGGCCGCCCTGCCCAAATTGACCATGGCATAAACTGCAATTCTCAACAAAAAGACGTTCGCCGGTGGCGGCTCCCCCGCCCTTGCTGATAGCGAATGTGTATTTTACCAGCGCATCAAGTTGCTCTGCAGTGAGGATATCTCCCCAAACAGGCATGGTGACATGGGCACCGCCCGTGTTAATGATTTTAATAGCGCTCTCTCTGTCGGGTGCAGCTGGCACTTTATCACCATGACAGGTTGCACAATGTTGTCCAAAGAGAGTATCTGTGCCGGCCGGAGCCACTTTGGGATCAACTACATAAGCCGCCAATGCAGTAACATTCGACTCGCTCAACGTGCCCTTCCAGGCAGGCATGTCCAAATGCTGTCCGCCTTTAGCAACCAGAGTGCTCAATTCCTCCTCGTTGCCATTAAATGCCACACCCTGGCCGTGACATCCAGAGCAATTCACAGTGAAAAGGCGCCGACCATCGGGCGCAGCCAGGAAGTTGAGTAAAGCATTTTTTTCATCTGCGGAGAGCGTATTCTGCCAGTCGGGAGTCTCTGCTTCCACATGAGGCGGATAATTTTTCCCCTCATCAAAAACTCGTTGTAATTCCAAAGGATTGCTGGATGCCTGGAGCGCGTTCGCGTGACAACTACTGCATTCGCGGGTAAACAGAACACTTCCACTTGGAGAAAGGACAAAGCCAACCAAGGCATCAATTTCATCGGTGCTTAGATCGCCGCTCCAAGCCGGCATGCCTTTATGATTACCAGCGGCAATGATCTGATGCAAGTCCGTGCCGGCAGGAACATCTATGTTGGGACCGTGACAATTGGCGCAGTTTCTGGCATATAAAGCGGCTGACTGATCAACAATGACCGCCTCCAATGGAGGCGGCGATTCCACGATAGCCAAATAAGTTAATGCCCCTATCCCAACCACAACCGCCACTGCCGAAATGCTGGCAAAGGGCCGATTCATAAAATGCCGTTTCGGGCTTTTATCAATAAACGGCAGGACGAGCAACAGCAAAATAAACAAGCCGGGCAGAACCATAGCCCCGATGACTTCCAATTTTCCAGGGAAATACTTTAGCAATTGGAACAGGAAAAGAAAGTACCATTCCGGGCGGGGGGTGTAGGATGTATCGTTTGGATTTGCCTTCGCTTCAAGCGGCGCCCCCACGAAATACGCAAGCGCTACCAAAATAATAAATACGATCAAGACTACAATCGTATCCTTGAAAATAATATCAGGGAAAAAAGGTACGCCTTTTTCCTTGGCTTCCTTATATTTTTTATCGTAGTCTTTTTTCTCTTGTTCGTTCATGGCTCACTCTTCTTTCCTTGAAGGCACAGCTGTGATGCCAATACGGATGACCAGATAAAGGTGCATAAGGATCAGAGTCACTAAAGCGGCTGGCAATACCCAGATATGGGTGCCAAAAAAGCGTGCCAATGTCACCGCCGATAGTTCGTCTCCGCCACGAGCAATTCGCAACATCCAATCACCTACTACCGGGGCAACCCCGGCAATATGGGTGCCAACGGTTGTCGCCCAATAAGCCTTTTGATCCCATGGAAGCAGGTAACCGGTAAAGCCAAAGCCAATCACAATCAGAAAGAGGAAAACGCCTGTTATCCAGGTTGCCTCACGCGGATATTTGTAAGCGCCATAAAAGAACACGCGCAACAGATGAGCGGCTGTAACCACAACCATGGCGCTTGCACCCCAGTGATGCAATCCCCGGATAAACCAACCGGCGGGCAATACTGTGGAAATGTAAACAACACTGTCATAGGCATGATCAGGTGTGGGAACGTAATAGAGCGTTAGTAAAATGCCAGTGACAATCTGAATTATCGCTAAAAACAGCGTGGCACTGCCTAATGTATAAAACCAATTTACGTGGGGAATTTTTCGCAGGAAGATTGCTTCCCAAACAGCGCGCCAGCCAAACCGGTCATCCAGCCAATTTACAAGTTTCAGATACATATATCAGCCTCGCTTCACAAAAAGTATGCCGTCTTCGACCTTGCTCTCGAAACGATCAAGGGAACGCGGCGGAGGACCAGATACTACACTGCCATCTTTTGCAAAAACACCATTATGACACGGACAGAAGAAACCGTCTCGATCAGGAATCCAGCGCACCTTGCATCCCAAATGTGTGCAGATATTGGATATCACAATGAATTCCCTTCCATTCGTGGTCAATACGTAAACTGAAAATTCCTCTTCGGCATTGATCCAGCCTGTTTGCTTTTCGATAACCGTCTTGAAAAGGGCTGGGATATTCACCTCAACTTTATTCACCGATCCCAGACGAACCCATTCGTCAGTTTCCTTTTGCAATGCAGGACCAACTACATAAGCGATTGCCGGTAAACCAATCGCCGCACCGATCACGCCGCTAATAGCGGCAATAGTCGCCTTCATGAAATCGCGCCGACTCATCTTACTTTCTTTAGGTTTGTCCATAACTTATTGCTCCTTCTCCATAGATAGCAAGCAAAATTCTTTGATGCAACCGAACTCAAGAATGAGTTCGGTTATTTCTCCAACGCACCGGCGTTGATCCATTCTACAACCTGAGCAAGTTCTTCAGATGTAAGGTTACCGAAATGATCACCAGGTTGTTGGATAATGAAGAGCAAGCTATTGGTGCTATCACCCGGCACAATGATTGCGCCAGAGGCTCCGCCTTTCATGGTGTCAGCATAGGTTGAAAGGTTAAGCCCACCACTAGCACCGGCGCCATGACATGCTGAACATCGGTTTTGGAGAATCACCCCAACTGCGTTATCCCATGTCAGAGATGAGGTAGAGGCTGAGGGTGTTGAATCAGTTCCCGGCTGGGTGGGAAGCGGGGTCTCCGTCGGTAATGAGGTCGCTGTTTGAGTCGGCGCAGGAGTCGGAGTCTGCGGGACGAAGACTTCAATCGTCGGGATCTGTCGTTCAGTGGTAGTGAGCGCGGTTTGCTCTGCGTTGACAAAGCCATACAAAACACCCAAGGCAACGACCGTAATCACAGCCGCGATGGGGAGATAAATTTGTTGACGTTTGCGGAGCGCAACGGGTTCAACCGGACGTTCTGCGATACCAGCTTTGATATCGGCAAGTTCAAGCGGATGTTCGTGAAGCATATCCTGTTCGTTCATTTGCCCGGTAAACATGGACTTGTTGGAAGTCTTGATATGAACTCCGTACATGTGCCAGACGATGATGGCGAGAACAGCAAGCACCGCCTCCCCACCATGTGCGGCTTTGGCAGCGGGGATGGCTTCGCCGGGCAGGAATTTTACAGTGGCAAGCGGATTCCACATCATGAAACCGGTGGCGACCATAACAGCTGTGCCCCACACGAACGCCCAGTATTCCATTTTTTCTTCGAAGGTGTAGCGTCCCATTTGCGGGAAGGATTTTGCAAAACCTAAATTATATAGAAGCGCCTGAATGCCATCTTTAGCATCCTGCAAACTTGGCAACATGCTCAGGCGTACGCGGCGCACATAGGACATGTATCCAAAGACGAGCAGATGCCAGACTGTACCCAGCATCATGATGATGGCGGCAACGTGATGAATGGAGCGTAAGTTTTCGATACCACCAAGCAGGTTGACAAAGGCGATGGAGAGAGCGGCTGCGGGAAATTTTTGCGGCAACCCTGTCAGAGCAAGCGTAGTGAAAGAGAGCAACATCGTCAAATGTTCGATGCGGCGCGCCAGTGGAAAGCGTTCGTAGGATTTTGTTTTAGCGCTCATTTGTGGGATGCTCCTTTTCCACCACGCAGGCGGGGGACAATAAATCTACGATAGACATCGGTGAGGATATAAAAGATCATGCCGCCGATCACAGCCGGGATGAAGAATTTATAGAAGAGGTTGACATAATATACAACCGGGAAGACCTGTGGGCTGGGCTCATAATGGCTTAGCCATGAGTCAGTAAATGTTTCAGTGGTGGCATCTGGATGGCACTGCTGACATTTGACCAGCAGGTTTTTCTTGAAGGCGATGCCCGCTTCGGGGTCATTTGGTTTCATAATGCCGTGAACACCATGACAGTCAGTGCAGACCGGTTTATTCGTGGGTTGGTCAGGGAAATTTTCTTCGAACATTTTCACAGTGGTACCGTGAAAATCAGCGACATAGGTGTTGATCACATTCGTTGAAATGCCGTACTGCTTCATGAGTGTTTCATTGGTATGGCAATTGGCACACAGTCCCGGTGTACTGTTACGGAATGTATTGGAGGTGGGGTCACCGATATTATGAACGCCGTGACAGTCAATACAAGTTGGGACGTATTGATTGCCTTCATTGGTCAATGCAGAACCATGTACGCTACTCTTGTACTCTTCGTAAATGGTGCTGTGACATTTCGCGCAGGTTTGCGGAATAACCAATTTGGCGCCCAGCAAAAGTTCGCCTGTGGTTTTATTGGTCAGTCTGGTTTGGGTATGCGGATTATGGCAATCGGTACAGACTGCGGCGTTCGTATTGCCGGCTGCCAATGCGGTCTGGTGAACGCTATCCAATACTTTTTGATATTGTTCGGTATGGCATTGCTGGCAGGTGGGATACATCTCAAGCGAGAAATCGCGCGGGCTACTGGCAGTCACTTCGGGATGCGGGAAGCTGGTGATGTTCGAGTGACAATCCACACAGGCAACTTGTTCTTCGCCATGCACCGAGGCTGAAAACTTTTCAGCATTGATCGTCAAGGAGATGGGTTGTCCACCGATCTCGGCAGTCATGCCCTCCTTTTGGTGACAGACTAGACAATCATCATTCGTTAAATTATGTTTCGCAGCAAGGGGTGCGGCAGATACCTGGGTTGTAGGTAGCGTGAACACTAACAGGAGTAGAAAAACTCCCAGTGCAGCACAAACCAATCCGAACGGCAACGCGTGGCGCTTGATCCATTTACTCATTGCACACTCCTGACAATAATATCGCGTACTGAATCTACCCCATTCTAAGGGGCGATGTCATGCCTGATTAGTGAAGAATATCATAGAAAATATATGATTATGGAGAGGAATTATCGTAAAAGCGATTCTACCTTATTTATGTATGTCATAACAGACACCCCCTAATAGGATAAATTTAGGGAAAATACATGACATTTATCGCAGGTACTTCTCAGTAATCCTTAATCTCTACATGTAAAATGAACTTGTAATTATTTAGATTTCAAAAACATGGAAAACAAGGAATTGGAGGCAACATGAAAATCAATAAATTCGTTATCGGCGGTATGCTGATTTTGGGAGCGGTGGTATTTTTGATCTGGTCGGCTACGGCTTCAACCTCAGAATATTTTCTAACGATCGATGAACTCAATGCAAAAGGTTCGAGCATTGTGGATAAAAACCTGCGCGTCTCAGGTGCCGTGATCGGCGATACGATCCAATATGACGCCGAATCGCTCACACTTACCTTTGAAGTTGCGCATGTTTCAGGTGACAATGCCCAGCTCGAAACCGAAGGCGGACTTGCAGAGGCTCTGCATCAGGCAGTTCTCGATCCTTCCCGTTCGCGTATGACAGTTGTATATGTAGGTCCCATGCCCGATCTATTGCGCCATGAGGCGCAGGCGATCGTCACAGGTCATATAGACGCAGAAGGAATTTTCCACGCCGATGAGCTCCTGCTCAAGTGTCCGACCAAATACGAAGAAGCAGTGCCTGAACAGGCTGGATAAAGAGTATTGCTCTGGCGGGGTCTGAGACCCCGCCAGAGCAATAATTTTGAAGGAGAATCTATGATCGCTGATTTCGGATTTGGTGTTTTAGTCGTATCCTTTTTGGTGACGTTGTATAGCGTCTTCGCCGCGATCTATGGTGAAGTTAAAAAATCTGCCGCCATGGTGGAAAGCGCCCGCCGCGCCATGTTACTCACCTGGCCCCTGCTGACACTCACAGCAGGCACTCTGATCTATTTGCTGGTCAACAATCATTATGAAGTGCAATTCGTTTATGAAGTGACCAGCCGCTCGATGCCCACTTATCTCAAAGTGACCGCATGGTGGGGTGGACAAGCCGGGTCATTGCTTTTCTGGTCTTGGTTGATGTCTGCTTTCGCATCACTGGTCACCCTCCGCAATTGGGACCGTGACCGCGAATTCCTGCCGTGGGTGATCGTGGTTGCCTGCGTCACGATGGCATTCTTCATTGGTATGAACGTCTTCTTTGAGAATCCGTTCGCACAACTGTATCAAACCTTTGACGGGATCAACCCGTTTACCTTCCAGCCAGCGGATAGCATTCTCTTCACCCCGCAAGATGGACGTGGCTTGAACCCGCTCCTGCGCCACCCGGGCATGGTCATCCATCCTCCCATGCTTTATCTTGGCTTCGTCTCCTTTGTTATTCCGTATGCGTTCGCCATGGCGGCGTTGATCACGGGTCGCACGGATGATCGCTGGATCCGCATCACACGCCGCTGGACTTTGTGGGCCTGGCTCTTCCTCACCTTCGGACTCGTACTTGGTGGACGCTGGGCATATGATGTACTTGGCTGGGGCGGCTATTGGGGCTGGGACCCGGTTGAGATCGCGGCATTTATGCCCTGGCTGACAGGGACCGCATTTTTACACTCCGTCATGATCCAGGAAAAGCGCGGCATGATGAAGCACTGGAATATGTTGCTCATCATCCTAACCTATGACCTGGTTATTTTCGGCACATTCCTCACCCGCTCAGGTGTGCTTTCCTCAGTACACGCTTTCGCACAAAGCGCGATCGGTCCGTTATTCTTTGGGTTCATTGGAATAACCCTGATCACCTCTGTAGCCCTCATTATTTATCGTTGGGCAGCACTGAAATCAGAAACTGAAATGACCTCGATGCTTTCGCGCGAAGCGCTATTCCTGTTGAATAATCTTTTATTCATGAGTATTCTCGTTGTATGTTTTTGGGGTGTCATCTACCCCTTGATCTCTGAATTATTCACTGGTGAAAAAGTGACCGTGGGTCCTCCATTCTACGAACGGGCAACGGGTCCATTATGGGCCGCGCTCCTCTTCCTGATGGGCATTGCCCCACTCTCCGCCTGGGGACACTCGACCGTAAAGACCTTGGGACGCGCCCTTTGGAAACCAGTCGTGGTTGCGATCGCCATCACCATCGCCATTTATGTATACTTTACCAACAATATCTATGCCCTCATTGGCTTCTTCCTGGTGGCGCTGGTCTTGTTGGTAACCATCTATGAATACTGGCGCGGTGCGTATGCGCGCCAACGAAGCCAAGGCGAGAATATCTTTGTTGCGTTTTGGAATCTGACCGGGCGCAATCGCCGTCGCTACGGTGGCTACATTATCCACTTAAGCATCATGTTGATGGCGATTGGCATTCTCGGCATTGAACTCTTCCAAAAGGAAACACAAGGCACGGTGACAGCGGGCGATTCGATCGACATTGCTGGTTATACCGTTACATATCGGGAAGTAGCTTCATGGGATGACACTCCGAAAGGCGTGAATTACACACGTGCAGTCGTGGATGTTTACCAGAACGGCATCTATCTCGGCGAACTGCATCCGCGCAAAGACTTTTACTTCGACTCACAACAGAATATGACCATCCCCGGCAACCGTTCAACAATGAAGGATGATCTATACGTCCTGCTAGTAGATTGGCAACCCATTTCAGCCGATGGTGCAACGCTAAAGATCTATGTTAATCCGCTCGTCAACTGGCTGTGGATGGGTAGCCTGCTGTTCATAATCGGTATCACAATTGCGGCGTGGCCCGATAAAGACCCAGAGCATGTGACTGTACGTGCAGACAGGCAATTGAAGCAAACCAGCGCCGCGGATTAAAGACCATGAAAAAGATCCTTTCGATCATCCTGCTCGTTCTCATCCTTGCGGGCGCTTCTGCCAGCCTGGTCTTCGCACAAGATACCTTCCCCACCGATGACGATGTGAACAAGATCGCAAAGCAGTTGTATTGTCCCGTTTGCGAAAGCACGCCATTGGATGTGTGTCCCACGGAGGCGTGCCGTCAGTGGCGCGAAGTGATCCGCACCATGCTGACAGAAGGCAAAAGCGAAGCCGAGATCAAACAACATTTTGCGACGCAATATGGCATACGCGTGTTGAACGTACCACCGAATCCCTGGCTGACGTATTTTGTGCCGGGCGTTGTGATCCTGATCGGAGCCGTGATGCTCTTTAGAGGCTTTCAGTTATGGAAAAAGCCCCTCGTCGCCGAACCAGTTTCAGACAAGGATGAAGCGGAGCAAGTCCAGCAGGATGAATATCTTGCGAAGATGGAAGCGGAATTGAAAAGAAGAAAGTAGATATTATGACAGAAGAATACACCCCTCAACGCCGTGGCGTCCCGCTTTGGGCGCAGATCATCGTCTGGGTATTTTTGGTCGCACTGTTGGTCATCGTTGCCATGGGCTTACGCCGCGCGCAACAAGGCACCGTGCAACCGGGGCAGAAGATCGATAATTTCACATTGACTTTGTTCAGCGGCTATGAATATGAAGGCAAAACCGAAGTGACCATGGAGGAACTGCGTGGCAAGGTCGTCGTGATCAACTTCTGGGCTTCATGGTGCAAACCTTGCGAACAGGAAGCCGCCGAACTCCAACAAGCCTGGGAAATCTATGGACCCACGGGTGAAGTTGTTTTCATCGGGGCTGATTATGTAGATACCGAACCCGAAGCGCGCGTGTACTTGAAAAAGTTTGGCATCACCTTCCCGAACGGACCCGACCTCGCCACGAACATCTCGCAATACTTCCGTGTCAAAGGTGTGCCCGAAACTTATTTCATTGACCGCGAGGGCGTTCTGCAATATGTACAAGTTGGACCATTCACATCCCTGGGGCAATTCCAAAGCATTATTGACCCATTGATTAATCAATAAAGAGACCTCATGCAAATCGTTTCCATATTTTTCACCCTCGGCATTTTGATCCTCGTAGGGGTTTTTCTCTACGCACCCTTTCTTGAAAGACGCGCCCGCCGCGTCACTGAGGAGGAACATGAAACCTCCTCCCTGCTGGCGGAACGCGAACGCGTTGTGAATTCTCTGCAGGAACTTGAAAGTGATTACCAACTCGGGAAAGTTCCCGATGAAGATTACCCCACCCAGCGCACCAACCTTTTACAAAGGGGTGCTGATATTCTGCGCAAGCTCGATGAGCTGGCACCGGTAAAAACCCAGAACGATAAAGATGCCCGTGTTGAACGTGCGCTCGCGGCACGCCGCAAAAATGGCGCCAGCCCGCAAGACGAGCTTACCGATGACGATGTCGAATCCATGATCGCTTCGCGCCGCAAGGGCCGCAAATCAAAATCTGCGGGGTTCTGTCCGAAGTGCGGCAAGCCTGTGATGGCTTCAGATAAATTCTGTCCATCGTGCGGCAAGACACTCTCGTAATACTTTGTCATTCTGAGCCCCGATAAGGGGCGAAGAATCTCCTAACCGACAAGGAGACCCTTCGCTACGCTCACATCGTCCCGATGTCCTTCGGGAGGGTGACATGAATTCAAGGATATCAATGAAATTTCGTATCGCTTTTCTCATCGTACTTGCAAGTCTTCTCACAGCCTGCAACTTCACACTGGCTGAGGATGTCACGCCGCCACCCGGTTACATCCCCCCCACGCCCATGCCAACTTTGGGACCGTTATATCCCGCTCAAGCACCGAGCGTTGAAACTGGCGCGATGATCTATGTTGAAAAATGTGCGCCCTGCCACGGTGAAACTGGTTTGGGCGATGGCGAGCAGGGCATTCAATTGGGTGTCACCGTGCGTGCATTTGGTCTGCCTGAAATTGCGCGCGCGGCTTCACCGGCGCAGTATTACACCTCGGTCACCCGCGGCAACATCGAACGCTTCATGCCACCGTTCAACAGTCTCAACGACCAACAGCGCTGGGATGTGGTTTCGTACGTTCTCACTTTACACACTACTCCTGAACAGATCGCAAAAGGCAAGGAACTCTTTGAAGCCAACTGCGCGGACTGCTCCACCGATTTCTTCAAGAGCCAGGAGAAGATGTCTGAACTAAGCGCTGTGGAATTGGCACGTCTGGTTCGCCAGGGTAACAGCGAAGTGCCTGCGTTCGGAGCCAATCTGGAAGATAACGACTTGTGGGCTGTTGCGGCTTACTTGCGGACTCTTTCATTCGACTTCGCGCCGCTTGCCCAGCCGACAACTGTTCCTGCCACCCAAACTCCCGTCGTCGCTGATGCAGGTACGCCCTCCGCTGAGGGAACGCCCGTTGGCACAGAGCAAGCCCAAGCTGACCCGCAAGGGGAAGCGACGCCAATCGTCCAGGAAGGTTTTGGCACCGTCAGCGGATCCATCGAGAATAAAACCAGTGCTGGATTGCCGTCTGACTTGGTGATCACATTGCGTGGTTTCGATCACGGCG
>Ga0180074_1000256_pt1 | contig 10621 bp, 13 predicted proteins | sample EasRiv366_16_10D_FD_121773 | JGI IMG/M metagenome (GOLD analysis project Ga0180074, IMG submission 121773) | Soil microbial communities from meander-bound floodplain in the East River, Colorado, USA - East River metaG ERMLT366_16_10D | ecosystem: Environmental > Terrestrial > Soil > Floodplain ...
ATGTCAATTCCAAAGTGTGATGGTGGTGCACAGAAAGAAAGCCAGGAAAGCAATGTTGAAACCTGCACCTTCGGTCCAATCACGCACGAATTGCGGCAGGATGCGTTTGATAACCAGCCATGCGATCGTCATGGTGACTGGGTTGACGCCTGCCATCCAAACCGGAAAGAGCGTTTTGCCCGATGCCACCAAAATCGAAAACATGACCGATGCAATGATGATGAACAGCAACAAGGGCATATACGTGATGACGAGAACCTTTTTGTGACGTTCAACCATGCCTGCGAGCACCGGTTGTGAACTTTCTTCGACTTGATTCAACGCCTGGACGTATTCGCCCATGTAATAGAACGTCCCATGCACGAATGCCCCGATGACGGAAGCGATTCCAAACAACCCAATAGTTGTCAGCACAACCCAATCCGTACCGCCGCTCAAGCCTTGATACACCTGCCAGTAGCCAAGCAATATCAGCGGTGTGGCGAAGACACCGATCAAGGCACCCCACATCAAGCGCGCAGGGGAGAGCACGACCATTTTCTCAGCATCGGAAAGCAATTTGGCGAAAGGTTTGAGTTTCGGGTAATCAGCGAGCGAGACTTTGCCCGCCAGCAAAAGGACATCCCCAATGGCGTAAACGAGTGCGCCAAGAATTGCCAAAAGACCTGTGATTTGAGTTCCTGTAAGTTCCATAAATAAGTTGCCTTGCTAAAAATTAAATTTAGGCTTGCCTAAATTATTGTAGTCGCTGGAGGTAAGTTTTGTCAAGGGTAACCCGAGACCTGACAGGTTTTCGCAGAGCCATGATCAATGGAGCTACTTTTCTTCGCGAGTGCTATGACCGAGAATCGTTATGATGAAACCTGTCAGGTCTTTTTTTAATATTCATAACCATTGCCAACATACAAGCCTGTGTCATAAAATGAATTCATCTATGACAGAAAAGCCACGCGTATGTGTGCTGTCTGATTATGCCTTGCGGGAGTTTGATCCCACAGTGTATTTTGACGGATATGAGTGGGAAATGTGCATGCCGAAGAATCCGTTGGTGGAGTTTTTGCAGAAATTGCAGTCATCAGATAAGTTCGATGTATATTTGAATCTGTGTGATGGCTCCAACGACAAGCGCTTTCGGTATGAAGGTATAGATCTCGTGCGCACGCTGGAGGAAGTGAATCTGCCTTTCACGGGTGCGAGCAGTACGTTCTATGACCCATCACGAGAGACGATGCAGGTTGCCGCGGAGAGTTGTCAGGTTGAGTTTGCGCGCGGGGGTCACGTAACAGACGTCCCAGAGGCGGAAGCGTTGAGTCAGGGTTTGCGCTATCCATTGATGGTGAAACATCCCAGTAGTTTTGGGAGCACGGGCATGACCAGAAAATCCCGCGTGAAAAATTTGCGGGCGTTGAAGAGTCAAGTTAAGCGGATCTGTGAAAAATATGGGAGCGCACGCGTCGAAGAGTTTATTGATGGGCGTGAGTTCACGGTGTTGGTGTGCGATAATCCCGATGATCTGAGTGCGCCGTATGTCTACCCGCCCGCGGAGATCATCTTCCCGGAGGGGGAAACGTTTTTGCATGTCCATGTGAAGTGGCAGAAGTGGGTGTATTTGAAACCGGTGCCGGATGAAGCGCTGGCTGAGCGTTTGAAGATGATGTCGCGCGAAATATATCTGGCGCTGGGCGGTGTGGGATATGCGCGTGCCGATATTCGCATGCGTGAAGATGGCGATCTGGTGATGATCGAGATCAACCCCAACCCGGGTATTTTGTTCAAGCCTGAACATTTTGGTCCGGCAGATGTGACGATAAGTTATGAACGTGATGGTCATCACGGATTTTTTGAACGGATCTTTCGCTCGGCAGTGTTGCGGCGAAATGAAAGATTGCTTCAATATTCTATTTCTAATGAGGTTGCACATGCGGATTTGCGTTCTATCAGATGAAGAAAAAGAAGACTTTGATGTATCACCCTATTTGATGGGCTTTGATTATGAATTCGTCACCATGCGGAAGCCGGTGATGGATATGCTGAAGGCATTAAAGGCACGAAATGAGTTCGATATTTATCTCAATGTTTGTGAAGGCTATGAGCTGGATGATGAAGATGAAAATGGTTACGAAGCCATCGAAGTGGTGAAAGCGCTTGAGGAATTGAACCTGCCGTTCACCGGCGCCAACTCAAGCCTGTTTGACCCGACCCGGGAGGAAATGCAAGCCGCCGCTGATGCACATGGCGTTGGGTTTGCAAAGGGCTATCGCGTCAAGTCTGCGGCGGAGGCGAAAGAGCTTGTAAAGGATCTGCGCTTCCCGGTAATGGTGAAACATCCACAGAGTTACGGGAGCATGGGCATGATCAAAGAATCCCGTTGCGATTCGTTGGACGAGGTGTTGGCACAAGTTGAACGCGTGTGCAAGGAATACGGTGCCGCCCGCATGGAGGAATTTATCGTTGGCAGTGAATACAATGTGTTGGTCGTCGATAACCCCGATGATTTTTCACAACCGATCGCGTATCCGCCGACCGAGTTGCTTTTTCCGCCGGGTGAAGAATTCTGGCATACGGTGGTGAAGTGGGATACCTCTCTGCCGTTCAACTTTGGCCGGGTCACTGATACAGAATTGATTCCCAGACTGCAGGATATTGCTGTTCGTATGTTCAAGGCAATTGGCATGGTGAGTTACGGTCGCTGTGATATCCGCATGAATGCGCAAGGTGAGTTGTTCATTTTGGAGATCAATCCAAATCCTGCCATCATGCTCAGACCCGATGAGTATGGTCCCGCAGATTTTATGATTCTGTATGATGCAGGCGGATATCCAGTTTTCTTTGAACGTCTGTTTCGGGCAGTGTTAATACGGTGGAACGCCAGTAAATAAGTAGACAAGTAAACAGGTAGATATGGAAATAAGTTTCGCCGCCATGCTTGAGGCTTGAATGCGCGTTTGTATTTTTTATGATGAGTATTACGCCTTCGATGAATTTCTGAATCAATATCCCTGCGAATGGGAGTTGCAAATTCTGCGCCGCCCCGTGCGCGACAAGATCAAGGAACTGGCTGACACGGGCAAGTATGATGTTTTCTTCAATCTATGTGATGGTCCGCTGGAGGGACTTTCGCCCGGTATTGATGTGATCCAAACACTGGAGGAATTGAATCTCGCCTTCACGGGCGCGGACAGCAAATGCTTCGACCCAACTCGGGAGGAAATGCAGGCGGTCGCTGACGCCCATCAAATTGGATTCGCCCAAGGGACTCGTGTCCACGCTGGAGAGGACGTGCTGCTAAAAACCAGCGGACTGCAATTCCCGCTCATGGTCAAGCATCCCAAGAGTTACAGCAGCATCCAAATGTTTCGCGAGTCACGCTGTGATACGCCCGAGCAATTACAGATACAATTTGAACGCATCTCAAATGAATTCGGCGCCGCACGAGTGGAGGAGTTCATCATCGGGAGTGAGTTCAATGTGTTCGTTGTAGATAACCCTGATGATTTATCAAATCCGTTTGTGTATCCGCCCACGGAATTGATATTTCCGCCGAACGAAGAATTTTGGCATACCGGCGTAAAATGGGATTATTCCGTCCCGTTCGAGTTTCGGGAAGTGCAGGATGCGGAACTTGTAAAAAGACTCCAGGATCTTGGTCGCAGGTTTTATCTGGCAATGGGTTGCACGGGCTACGGTCGCTGTGACGTGCGGATGCGGGAAAATGGCGAGTTAGTGCTGCTCGAGATCAATCCCAATGGTGGCGTGTTATATCGCCCGGAAGAATATGGTCCCGCCGATTATATGATCCTGTATGATAAAGATGGGTATTACGGATTCTTCGACCGGATCTTCAAGTCAGCGTTGGTGCGACAAAAGTTGCGACTGGCTGGGGAATAACAAGGGCAACCCTTTGATGATAGTTTAGTGACGTTTTGCATGTTGACCCGCTTTGACGCGATGCTTACGATTTAATCTGTGGCAGTATTACCCCTAGTTGGGTGCTTAAGCCAGTATAAAAATTCCACATTCAGATAGGAGGCAAGAATGAGTTACAAAGCAAATATTGAAGGTTTTGAAGGACAAAATATTGAAGTGACAGTTAGTTTTTGGTCAGGTCCAAAACTTCTAATCAATGGTGAGCCTGCACAGAAAGGAAGTAAGCGGGGTGAAATGATATTACAACGTAATGATGGAAAACAGGTAATTGCAAATTGGAAACAACAAGTATTAGGCTTGGATGTTCCGCAACTTATTGTCGATGGAAAAACTACGAACCTTGTAGAACCGCTTAAATGGTATCAGCTAGTTTGGGGTGGCTTACCCGCATTGCTTGTGTTTGTGGGTGGCGCGCTTGGGGCTATTGCAGGTATGATTGGTTTTTCAATAAACACGAAAATATTCAGAACAGAAATGAATGATGTTTTGAAGTATTTAGCGTCAGGAGCGGTTTCAGTTCTATCTGTGATTGCATACTTTATCGTAGCACTCATTTTTTCAATGCTTATCGGAAGGTAATAACGCCAAAGATAAATTCATATTCAGAAAAAGCGCCCAACACAGCAGGCGACTGACGCTGGGGATTCTGTGCCACGCTTCACCCAAGCAGTTTTCTACGCCTTGGCATTTTTTCTGGTTGGACGGCTTCGCTGAATAAATATGAAATCAAATACTCGCTTGGTTACCAGTTTGATAGTTGGGGTTCTGCTCCTGATAGGTTGTGGAATTGGCTTTTTAGTTGGTAAATCCTTTGTCGGCGATTACAATCCCGCTTGGGAGCATTATCAATTACAGTCTGTGCCCAAGAACATAGTCAAAATTGAGTTTGTCGATATTAAATCAAACTTGCTTGATCCCGCTGGAGATATTGTATTCGTGGGAGACAGCGATGGAGAAATTTACTCAAACACATTATTTCAAAATGAATGGTCAATGGTTGAGTCTAGTTCCACCTGGGTGAATGACCGCCCTTTTGATTGCACATCTGAAAGACTTGGTCCTACAGTCTCACATTTGTGGGACAATCCTCCAGTTGATAAAGATGTACTTGATAGTGCTGGAGTAATATTCGAGAGACCAGTTTCCACAATTGTACGATGTTACGTTTTATTAGATGATGGTAATGTTGAAGTATGGGTTCATTCAGGAAATGCGATGGACTCAATGGCAGGTGAATTTCTAAAAATAGTATTTTCGTTTTTCGGATTGATAATTGGTATTATTATTAGCATTATTGTTGTACGCTATAGAAAGAGAGTGGCGAGTCTTCTAGCATAAACGCCAGCCAACACAGCATGTAGTGGATGGTGGGGATTCTTCGGCCTCGACATTGTTTTATCTATGGGCGTTTTATTTGGGATTATTCTCTATTCACAGATGAGTTTTTCTCAGGCACATGACTAAAACATACAAAAAACCAATAGTCATTGGAATTTATTACGTTTTTTGGATAGTCTTTCAGCTATTGCCAATGTTCTTGCTATCAGAAGCTGCTGCCAGGTTGTTTTCTACAAATGTCACAAAAATGCCCATCGTTATTGACTTGATGTGGGCAGGTGGCACTATGGGATTGTTCGTACATGGAATGAGCTTACTAAACTTCAATGCAACAATGGGAAGAGCAAGCCAGAACGAAATATCTCACAAGGTCAGAAGTTATTACCTCAACCCATTTGTAACAGTGTTTCTGGGTTTTATTGTTGGTTTAGGGATTTGGATTTTTACACAAGGAAGTTCGATTGCAAGTCAAAACGGAAGTGTCACCTATCTCCTTGCAGTTATTATCGGTACGGTCTCGATGCAAATCAGTAACAGGCTTGAATGGTTAATATTCCGAGATTATCTGGATGAATAAACACAAACGCCAAACAAAGTGTCCTGGACGATCACCGGGATAATGCAGCGCTTACTTCACAGCAAATTCGATGAGGAAATCAATGAACAACGATTTTGATACATTACCGAACACCCACATCTATAGGCCAAAGCGCGCGACTCTCGCACTCAATATTTTTTCTATGTTCTTTATTTGGATTGTGATGGGAATTCCTCTTGTAGCATTTGTATTGATGGCAATATCCCTTATTCGTTCCCAGTCTGAATTTATTTCTGTTGCCACGGCTTTTGGATGTCTTTTGACCCCACTCATTATTCTCATGGGTCTCAACATTATTTTGGCACCAATTCGCACCATTCAGTCGTTCTTCTCTTATATAAATGTTTCTCCTGATGGGGTTGAGCAAAAGTATGCCATCTCTAAACATATTCGATCAAAATGGTCAGATGTAGACAGATTTGGAAAGCTTTTCTTATTCACCGATGTCATCTATCTGAATTCTTACGAAGTAGTCGGGACATCTTTGTCCTTAAAATCACCTTTTAGATCTATACGCTCGAAACAAGACTTCATAACACTCAGAGGTTATGAAGGTTGGCCAGATGGTCAACTTGCCGATGATCTAAAACAGTATGCACCACAATTGTTTGAAAATCAGCCAATCTTGCAGGAAATACATGCAGAAATTCCAGATTCCCAAAAGAAAGAAAATCCTGCGGCTGATACAAACCAGGAAAGTCGCTTACTTGTGGCATTATCACATGCGTCTGTTCTGTTTTCTTCGCCTGGAGCTATTGTCCCCATCGTGATTTATGCCACCCAAAGGAAGAAGTTATCTTATATCGGGTTTCAAGCATTACAGGCACTAATTTGGCAAGTTGTCGCATTTGTATTCAGCATACTCACATCATCTTGTATGATGGGTGCAGTTTTGATACCTGTTCTCTTTGCTACTTCATCTCAAAACGAAAGGGTTGTTGAATTCGCTGGCGGTGGAATTTTTGTTATGATGATGGTCAGTGTCTTCCTCATGATTTTTGGAAACATGGCATTTGTTATCTATGGCATCATTGGTGCTGTGATGACGTATCAAGGAAAAGATTTTCGTTATGTCTTTATTGGCAATCGCATTGATAAAAGCAAAGGTGTTAAACTAACAAACCGCGCCTAACACAGCGGACAGCGGAGAGTCTGCGGCATTAAAAAGCAGATTCAGCGCCTTCGCAGTTTTCTCGTTTAGAATCATTTATCAACACCCGCCGTTGGGCATAGTATTCTCTTCATAAACTGCACCTTCAGCATGCCGTATCTAAATTTCCTGATCCTCTTAACGGAGACACTACAATGAAAATCGATGAAATCAAGCTGCTGTATGATTACAATGACTGGGCGGATGCGCGCATCCTGTCAGCCTGTGCCAAGGTGAGTCCGGAACAGTACGCTGCCCCAGCCTCCTATGGGCGCGGAGGGCTGCGCGCCATTATGGTCCATATACTGGATAACCTCTGGCAGCAGCGGATCACACTCCAGGGGTATTACCGGGAACCTCTGGCAGACGAAGCAGCCTATGACGCGACCGAGCTTCACGAAGACGCCTTTCCAACACTCGCGGTATTGCAAGAGCGCTGGGGGATAGAACAACGGGAGATGCGAGCTTATCTCGACACATTGACCGAGGAAACGCTGAACGGCACGATCCGCTATGTTATCCCCGGTGTGATACGCGAGCGTATCGTATGGCACATTCTGATGGAAGTCATCATCCATGCCACGCAGCACCGCAGTGAAGCTGCCATGCTGTTGACCGACTATGGTCAGTCACCGGGCGACCTCGACTTCTTACCATTCCCTGAATGAGCGCACTTGTCATATTTTCAAGCATTTCGCGTAAGCATGGTTTCGAGTTTTTTCCTGCTTCCGAGCAGAGTTCTGCAGGGCAAGTCCGCGAACGCACACCGTTGGGTAGAAGAAACGCGTAGGAAACTAACGAATGATATTACCAAAGGAGCGCGACCCCAGGTTCATCACCATACGCCGCGGGGGGACGCTCACAGACTCCGACCATCAGCTGCTCGCCCTGTGGGCCGCAACGTGTGCGGAACACGTCCTGCACCTGTTCGAGTCGACGCAACCTTCAGACCCGCGGCCTCGCCAGGCGATCGCGCAGGCTCGGGCATGGGTGCGCGGCGAAGTCACAATGATGCAAGCCCGAACTGCTGCCGGTCACGCCATGGGAGCAGCCAGAGAGTTGCGCGGAGCTGCAAGAGAGGCGGCGTATGCAGCCGGACAGGCTGCGGCAGTGGCGCATGTTGCAGCACATGAGTTAGGCGCAGCCGCCTATGCAATCAGGGCTGCACGGGCAGCGGTCGTTGAGAGTAAACGGGACAAGGCCGGTCGCCTGGAGTGTCAATGGCAACGTGAGCAACTGCCGGATGCGATTCGCGATCTTGTTCTGGACGATCAGCGGTTGCGAAACGAAATCTGCTGGTCCGTATTCAATTGCTGACTGGGTCAGTAACGCCAGCCATTATTATTTCAGTATCTTTTCGATTTCTTTTGTGCGCTCTTGGATCGACGATGCAGTGGCAAGAATTATTGTGTCGTCGATTTTTTCTGCGCCGATCATTTGTCCTTCCGCTTCGGCGAGGGCGGCGTAGATTCTGCGGACCAGGCGCTTTGCTTCGCTGGGGGACTGCCCAATGGCAACCAGGGTTTTGTCTATCTGAATGGTGTGTTGAACGAAATGGGCTTCGTAACGATGCAAGCGATGTTGAATGGGGAAACGTGTTTCCTCCCACATGGAAGCTGGTAGATCCAGTTCGTTGTTGGTGATATTGCTAAATTCTTGAACGATCCTTGCGTGGAAATCGCGATGATAGGACAACATGCCTGAAAGAGAACCGTCCATCAGGCTGTCGTATTCACTCTCACCCAACACATATAAACGCGGATATTCACTTTCGGGGATTCGATCCGTTGTCCATTGGTTGGCGCGGTGCAATTCGAGGGCGTATCGCACTGTAGCAGTGAATCCAAATTCTGCGCCTAGAATGTGAGCATAGACTTTGCGTACCTGCCATTCGCCTTCCGATGGGATTTTTTCAGCGTCATCGTCGGATAGTCCAAGTACAGCGGCTTGTAAGTCCACGTAGGCAGCGTGGTATTGGCTGAGGATGTGTTGAGCAGGCGTCGGGGTGGAACGAAGCGAAGATAGCGTCACAGCAAGGTGACGTAACTCTTGTAGAGTCACAAAGCAGGCAAAGCGAATCCCTTCTTCGTCATGGTCTTTCCATATCCATTCGCGCTCCAGGTCTTTTTCAGTGAGCGGAAGGATAAGCCGTGTGAAGTTTTCAACTGCCTCTATGAGATTTGCATTGAACATAATGTGTGCCTTTATAGGGATTGTAAATATTCGAGGACGGCGAGCTCATCTTCGCCGCCCTTTTCTGCATGGACGATCAACGGGATGCCGTGTGGTCCGGGTGTTTTGAGCGCAGTGGGATACGCCGTGAGTGCGGCTTTGACGATCTCCAATTTGCCAAGCATTGCTGCGGCGAATATATCAAGGCGTGCACCGTGTTCCAACAGGAAATTGGCGATATCTTTTCTGCCCATGTGTGCTGCGGCACCGAGCGCGGTTTCAAAATCACCGCCGCCCCAATCCCAGGTAGCGTTGACGAGGGCAGGCTCCTGGGCAAGTAATTCGGTAACACGGTCCAGATCGCCGTGCGCCTTACCGACAAATTCCTGAACGAGTGTGGCTGTGATTGCGGGTTTTGTGTCCATGTTTTCTCCTTGAATACCAATAGAACTCTTATATAAGCCGTGAGGCAGAAATACCTTGAGATTTTTTCAGCCACGGATTTCACGAATTTGCACGAATTTTTTAAAAATCAGTGAAATCCGTGGCAAAGAAATACCTTTGCAGGATGTCCAATAATTATTTTCTTCTGCGTCTCATCCAACGTCCGCCGAGGAAAAGCGAGATCAATACAAATGCGATCGCCACCCAGGTGAAAACCGTGTTGTCAGTTGCGATTCCGATGGTCAAAAAGGTCATTCCGAGAATCAGGAATATGCTTGAATATTTGCGTTTGTTTTGGTTCATTGATCGTTTCCATCTTTCTAATTAACTGCTTATGGCTTGGGATGAACTTCTGCATACTGACTGGGGTTATCGAAAAGTGTCGTTGCTTTGTTGTTCAATGTAGTCTCGAAGAATGACAACAGATAATCATTGACAATGGTCACCACACGTTTGCCATTGATGGGACCCTTGAGCCCGAGTTGCGGCGCGAGCGGAGAGAGCAAAGGCAGGTCGGCGAAATCATAGTGACCAGTGCCATCGATCGAGATGACGCCCAACGGATCTGTTACATGCGGAAAGAACTTATTGAACAGTGCATTGTTGCGACTATCCACGTCATCTGTCCAGCGTTGGCTGAACATGAAGAACGATGGTTGGGTCACGCCGCTGTCTATGACCTCGTATGAGACGGGACGCATGAACGGGTCCATGCCCAGTAAGGCTTTACATTCTGGATGCGTGCCGCAATATTGGATCGCCGCACCGCCGCCCGTGGAATGTCCGTAGACGCCAACACGCGTGAGATCCAATTTTTGATAGAAAGCGCTGTCAGGGTCGTTGGTAAGTTCGCCCATGAAAGTCAGCGAATAGTCCAGGTCGCCAGCCCATTGACCCGCAAGTATGTGGGCGATGGTTTCGTATTCTTCGAGCGGTGTGTCATCAGATGCCAACCCAGCTGGGTTGTTGGGCGCAACTGTCCCATCGGGGAA
>Ga0180074_1000257_pt1 | contig 10575 bp, 8 predicted proteins | sample EasRiv366_16_10D_FD_121773 | JGI IMG/M metagenome (GOLD analysis project Ga0180074, IMG submission 121773) | Soil microbial communities from meander-bound floodplain in the East River, Colorado, USA - East River metaG ERMLT366_16_10D | ecosystem: Environmental > Terrestrial > Soil > Floodplain ...
ATATGTGGAAAGTTGCATTGGCAGGTGTGCCCTTTGGTTTGAGTGTTGCCAGTATCAACATCGGCAAACATATCGACAAGATGAAAGACGACAAAGCCAAAGGCGTGGGTACCTTCCCGGTGCGTGTGGGGCAGACCTTTGCGCGCTACACCGATATCTTCTCGATCGTTGCTGCGTATGGCATTGTGATCTATCTCGTCGCAACCGGATATTTCTCCACCTTCATGTTGTTGATCTTGTTTGCGGCACAACGTGCCATGTATGCGGTCGCAGTGCTTGCCAAGCCACGTCCCGATGCTGCGCCGCAGGGTTTTGAAGCTTTCTGGCCCACCTGGTTCTCGGGCTTCTGCTTCTACCACAACCGCAGTTTCGGCGGCTTGTTCGTCATCGGTATCTTGCTTGATACATTCTTCCGCAAAGTATCACTTGGTTTGCCGCTTTCCACCAACTGGCTCGGCGCGATTGTCATTAGCATTGGCATTGTCTATGCCGTTGTAAAAGCGCAAATGGCGAAAGCTAAGAAGGCGTAATCAAGTACCATCCGCTAACGCCGCCGTCCTCGGCGGCGTTTTTATTTCCAAGTCTTTGATCTCCAACCATTCATCCTTTCCCTCCAAAACTCCCATCGCGATCTTACCCTCGGGTGTGAACGCCGCATATTGATTATCGATCCAGATGACCAACCCCAACGGCGGATTCGGACTCACCGACGACTCAAACACTTGCACATCATCCACTTCGGACACCACGCGCTTCAGACTCCAATCGAGCCTGTATCTGTGCCATTGAGTGACGTCTACACTGAGAGCGACTCCGTTATCGTGGATAACTTTTCCCAGCAACCGCCGTGTCAGCTTACGCGAGAAGGGGAGTGCAAGCCCCGCAGGCACCAACCACGGATGAAATTTCGGCGAGCGAAACGTTTGCGCGAGAAAACCATTCGCGACTACTTCGCGCTGAGCGGAGCCACCGTTCGTTGGTGGCGTAGTCGAAGCGTCTCTGAACGATAAATAATTCTCCTTCGATGCACCAAAGAACCAGGCAGCATTCGGCAACGCAGGCAACCGAAACGGACTGCCTCCAAACCCAAGCGATATTCCGAATGGATCATTCCATAACCCGAAGCCCCATGTCCCAGCGATGGAATCGCTTGAGGTACGAGCAGACAGGCTAAGGCTTAGGGGGAACCGGAGCGGAAATCGTCTTCTTGGAGTCAGCGCGTAGTCATCTAGTTGCGCGAGTCGGTATGAATCAGAAGATCCAGATGGGATCGATAACCGATAATGCGCAGGCGCGTCTGAAATTTTTTCGACGCGGGCATGCGGCGTGTGGCGCGGAGTTACGGAGTGCCGCATAACCACCTAAATTGGAATTTGAATTTTAGTTTGCAAATCATTTCAATAGATTACCTATTCAAGAGAATCGCGGCGGCTGCGGGTAAGCCATTTTCGCCCGATCATGAAAGGACCAATGCAAACCCAGGTGGCGTTGAGACCGGTGGTGGCATAGGTTTTGAAATAAAGCGAGTATGCCACGAGCAATGCCCCTGCAAAGATGTTCATGCCCTGATAAAGCACCGAATCACCCTCGGTCTTTTTCAAGGAGACCAGCGCATACGCGATCAAATACGTAACCGTGCCGACCCAGCCAAGTGTTTCAATGAGGAGAGTTGTTGACATTGTAACCTTATAGACCTTGGTGAGACGTTCCAATCATTAAGGACTAAGCTTCCATAGGAGTAGTGTATCGTCTTGGCGATAATCAGTTTTGGGTATCAACGTTAAAAGATACTGTCCATTGGGACTAATAGTAAGTTTTTTCACCCATTGAGGAGAGTTGGGTAGACTATTTACCTCGTAAATCGATTCCCAGTTTGGTAATTTCCATAACTGAATCCTGTCGGTGGCAGTGATCATAAACTTTCCATCCGGGGTAAAGACTAAATCACCCAGATATTTAATCCCATTAACTTGTTGTGAAAGTTGACAATTCGTCACATTCCAGAAGTCAAGTTGCGTTTCGTCGTCGATATTTGGAATTACTAAATTCCCATCAAGACTGAAATAGGCAATCTTTCCTTTTAGTTGGCATACTATTTTTCCTGTTCTAAGATCCCATAATAAAACTCTAAAACTATCTTCCTCAGATATTTTTCTGAGAGAAGCCACTATGAAGTTCCCGTCTGGACTAATTTTAAAATTGTGCAGCCAACCTTCATACCGTGCAAATTCCCCCATACATGTCCCAGAAGATGTATTCCAAAGATAGAAGATCGTAATTAACTTACTAGTGTGGCTCGTTAATAGACTTTCTCCGTCAGGGGTGTAAGCTATGCCATCATTAAAATAACAATTATTATCATTGTAATCGCTGACCACGTTACCAGAAGAGATGTCCAATAAATTAATATGACCAGAATTTGATGAAATGGTCAAAAATTTTCCATTAGGACTAAATGCAATACTATTGGCTCGCTCTGTATCTCCAAGCCATAATTCTTTGAGTGTTTCTGCATCATACAATGCAATACCGTTCGTATCAACTTCACTAAACGCAACTGCAAATATAGACCCGTTGGGTGACCATGCAATATCATTGACGGTTTGTATGTTAAATCGTGTCAATTCTTTTGGGAGAGGAGTTGAAGCTGGCTTTACTTGGTTGAGATTACATCCAGCCATAATATTAAAACAAAGCAAGTAAAAAAGGCACAAAGTTTTGGATAATAGCATTCTATCTTTATCCATGGTTATCTCATTCTTTATTCATCTTTATATATCGCTATAAATTGCCGAATGTATGCCGGATTATCCTAGGCAAGATGTGGGTGATTCTTGAAATCAGTCAAAGCCATACGATCAATATAGCAACTCAACAGATACATTTGTTAGTACTCCCCAGCTTTTTCGATCACCTTATATGGATCAAATGCATCTCGGAGTCCATCGCCGATATAGTTTACCGAGATGATCGCGAGGAAGATCATCAAGCCCGGGAAGATCGCCTGCCACGGGTATTTGGTGAAATTCTCCTGGGCGTTACTGAGCAGATTGCCCCAGGAAGGCGTCGGTGGTTGGATGCCGAAGCCGAGAAAGCTGAGTCCGGATTCTTCGATGATGGCATAACCCATTTCCAATGTTGCTTCGACGATGATGGGACCGATCGAATTGGGGAGGATGTGGCGCAGAATGATACGGAGGTCAGATCCGCCCAGGGCACGCGTGGCAGCTACAAAGTCCATTTCACGAAGCGTGAGGAAGCTGGCGCGCACCAGGCGGGCGAAGATCATCCATGAGAGTATCCCGATCACGAGTCCGATCGTCAAAACGCTATTTCGTTCAAAGAGTGGAAATTCCACTTCGCGCAGAATGGCGCTGAGCAGGATCAGAACAAGCAATGTGGGAAGCGTGAGGAACGTATCCGTGATGCGCATCAGGATGGCATCGAGCCGGCCGCCGTAATAACCAGCCAGCGCGCCGATGGGCACACCGATGGAAATGGAGATGCCCACAACCAGCAAACCCACGAGAACGGAAATGCGTCCGCCGTAGAGTACGCGGGTGAGCAGGTCGCGCCCGAGCGCATCGGTGCCCATGGGGTGCTGCCACGAAGGCGGCTGATAACGGACTGCCATGTTTGAAACTTCAGGATCATAAGGGGAGAGCGGCGCCAGCACAACAAGCAATAACAAGATCACGAATATAATCGAGCCTGCGATCGCTCCGGGATGTCTGCGGAAGCGCCGCCATACGCTCTTGCCAATTGCCGCGGCTTCAGCCAATGCGGCTGATTGACCCTGTTGAATTGTGGGGAAATCATCTGCTGTGTGTGTCATAGTCAGGAAGGGCGTTCAGTCGTAACGGACGCGTGGATCCAGGAATGAGTAGAGAATATCGGCAAGCAGGCTGGATAGGATGATGGCGGCAGCGCCCATGATCAGGATGGCAAGCAGAACGGGATAATCACGGTCCACTGCGGCAGTGAAATATAATCTACCCATGCCGGGCCACGAGAAGAGCGTTTCCACAAAAACAGCGCCGCCGAAAATGGTAGGGAGGTCAATTGCCAGCATCGTAATGAGCGGAATGAGTGCATTCCGCAACGCGTGTTTGTAAAGCACCATCCAGTTCGGCAGACCTTTCGCGCGAGCTGTGCGTAGGTAATCCTTGTTGACCACTTCCAACATGCTGGAACGCAGGAAGCGGGAATACCACGCGATCCAACCGAGCGCACCAGTTACTACTGGCAGAATCAAGTGTACGAGGCGATCGCCCAGTGCTAAGCCGCTGACGCCCAGCGAGGTCATGCCACCAGATGGAAGGAGCGGTTCACCGGTTATTGGATTTTTCAGCCAGGCATAAAATATCAGGATCAGGAGCAGCCCCAAAAAGAATTCTGGAATCGCCTGTCCAGCGAAGGAAAGCGTCGTGACTGTGATGTCGAATGTTGAATACTGGCGTATCGCGGAGATGATCCCAATTGGAATGGCAACTATGATTCCCACCAGTAGTGTGACTGTCATTAAAAGCGCTGTGTTTGGCAGTCTTTGACCGATCTCTTCCAGAACAGGTTGGCGTGTGCGATAGGAAAAACCAAAATCACCGCGCAGGATACCCAGACGCGTGCCGTAACTTTCATTGGCGCCATCACCATCCACATCCACCATCATCCAGTCATTGCCGACCAGCCAGATGAGATACTGGGTGGGGAGCGGCTTATCCAAACCAAATTGTCTTTTAAGTATCTGAACTTTCTCCGGGCGGATCTGGCGGCTGCGACCCTGACCAGCCAGTGGTCCACCCGGAGCGAGATTTACCAACGCAAAAAGCAGGATACTGAGAATGAATAATAGGACGACAGTTTGGAACAGACATCTTACTATATAGTTCAACATTTATTTTGCGAGAGTCCAGTCTTTAGCGTTCCAGGTCACAAGATCATTCGTGGATGATTGAACATTCTGCAAGCGAACGGAATGGGCATCTGCATTCACAGCAGTGAAGAGCAGCGCTTCAGGTAATTCAGCTTCCAGGATCTCAGCCATTTTGCAGAAGTTTTCCTGCCGTGCAGCAGTATCAAGCGTGTAGGATTCGTCCAACAACGTATCGAATTCTGCGTTCATCCAACGTCCGTAGTTGGTGCCGTAATCAGGCGTTGCCGAAGCGGAGTGGTAATAGCCATAGATGAAATCAGTGGGATCAATACCTGCGTAGCCATCATCGTAGATATCAATATCGAAGTTGCCATTTTGTTCGATACCGCCATCTTCTGAAGCCGCCCACATCACGCTACCTTCCACAACGGAGATATTCATTTTGATGCCGATATTCCCAAGCATTTCAGCGATCAATTGCTGCGAAAGCTCAAGCGCCTCGCCATATTCGCCATAGGTGATGAATTCCATTTCCATCTTGTAGCCATCTTCAGCAGTGCCACAGCCCTGACATTCGCGAATGCCATCGCCATCAGTATCCTTCCAACCAGCGGCTTCCAACATCGCTTTCGCACCTTCCGGGTCAAAAGCGGGGCGCGCAATATTCGTGCATACATACGGCTCGCGGAAGAACTCGGTCCATGCCGGTTTGGCGTACCCGAAGAAAAATTCCTTTGAGATGGTATCCACATTGATCGCCATGCGGATGGCGCGGCGGACATCCACGTTCGATAAGATCGGGTGCGGTGTAGCGACCGGGTCAGTCGTCCCTTTTGCGGCAAGGTTGAAGAACAAACGAAACACCCAGCGATTGTTGGGGCTCAGGCTGACCACCACATTCGGATTATCTTTCAGATCGTTGATCACTGGTTCGGTCGTCCACATATCGAGGTCGGCATCGCCATTGATCAACATCGTCTTGCGGACGGCTTCATCGGGCACGATCTGGACGGTGATCTTGGCGATCTCGGGTTTGCCCTTCTCGTAGAAATCTGGGTTGCGCACGAAGGTCATGTGATCGCCGTTGACCCATTCTTCCAATAAGTATGGTCCGTTGCTGAGCGGCGTGCGGGCGCAATCCCAGGCAGAGAATCCCTGTGTGGCATCGCAATAATGTGCGGGCCAGATCACAATGAGTTCGCCGCCAAATTGCGTAATATAACCAGGGAAGATCGCGTTGTAATGGACGATGACCGTATCGGCATCCACTTGCTCAACATTCTCGATGTAATCAATGCCAGGGATCCAGGTGCCATACGCCGGGTCGATGATGGCGTTGTAGGTAAAGAGCACATCATCACTGGTGACCGGTGTGCCATCGGACCATTTCACATCGGTCCGTAAATTCCAGGTCACATCCATGGTGCCGTTCTCTTCATCAATGACGACACCGCCGTTTTCAGCGGTCGGTAATTCTGCCGCCAACTCGGGAAACGGATTTCCACTGGCATCGATATCAGCGAGACCCAGCATCACCAATTCCATCACCAGCGAATCGTAACCTGCGTCCATGATCGCCGGGTTGAAACTGGGTGGATCTTCAGGGATCACAACTACAATTCCCTCTTCAGCCGTTGTGGCTGGCGAACACGCAAACAGGCTAAAAATCAATAAGCCGGTTACAAGAATGGGGACAACCTTTTTTAATAGTGAGAACACTCTCGCCTCTATACAAAAAAAAATTTGCGAACTCAATCAGCGTAACCGCTGTGAAGGCTTATTATGGCATATTTTTAAAAATGCGCCATATGATTTTTCCAGCGTTCTTTATTTTGGCATACAATTCAGTCCCATAAAAAAATTATCGTTTATTTTCCTTTTCCGAAATGACAGTCTGAAAACTTTACAATCCATTCGGTGCATGATAAACTTTTGCTCGCTATCACTGGCGCACTCGCACAGAGTGCGCCTTTTACTGCGAATAGGATAAACATGGACATTCTGCTTACTGGCTCTGTTGCATACGATTACCTGATGACCTTCCCCGGTCACTTCCAGGAACAAATTCTTCCCGAACGTTTGGAATCCATCAGCCTTTCATTTCTGGTGGACGGTATGTCCAAACAACGCGGGGGCATTGCGCCCAACATTGCATACTCGATGGCGTTGCTTGGCGAGAGACCGCGCGTCATGGCAACCGTGGGTGAAGATTTTTCGGATTATCGCAACTGGCTCGAATCCAAAGGTGTGGATACTTCGCTCATGATGGTGATCCCCGGCGAATTCACCGCCTCTTTCTTTGCGACGACTGATCGGGTCTCTGCCCAAATCGCCTCTTTCTACCCTGGAGCGATGGGGCACTCCGCCACACAATCCTTGAAAGACCTCGAAAAGAAACCTGACCTCGTCATTGTCTCGCCCAGTGCGCCCGATGCCATGATGAAGTTCCCTGCCGAGAGTCGTGAATTGGGGATTCCGTATCTCTATGACCCAAGCCAACAAGTCCTGCGCCTCGAGGGGCATGAATTGGCGCGTGACATGGAAGGTGCACACTTCCTGTTCTGTAACGATTACGAGTTCGGACTCATTTCCAAGAAGACTGGTTGGAGTTTGGACCAAATCCTTGAGCACGTTAAAGTGTTGGTTATTACACGCGGCAAAGATGGCGCAGACCTCTATGTCGGTGGTGACGCGGTCCACATCCCGACCGTTCCTGAAGATCAGATCGTTGATCCCACCGGGGTGGGGGATGCCTTCCGTGGCGGTTTCCTGGCTGGATATTCGCGTGGTTTTGATTGGAAGCTATGCGGCGAGATCGGTTCGCTGGCAGCAGTCTATTGTCTCGAACAAAAAGGGACACAAAGTCACAGCTATACCAGAAAAGAATTTGTCGAACGCTTTAGAAGGCATTTTGATGATGGCGGTAGGTTGGATGGGTTGTTGTAAGAAAGGTGATCCGTTGGTCGAGTAGGGCGAAGCCCATATCGAGACCAACTTGTAAGCAAAATTATTTTAGTTAGATGGTGGTCTCGATATGTTCCTCGCTGTCGCTTGGAACTACTCGACCACCAAGTTGGAAAAAATAAAGGAGCAATAAATGAGTAACTACGATGTAAGAGATTTGGGACTGGCAGAAGGCGGACGTCGCCGCATGGATTGGGCGGAACGCGAGATGCCCGTTCTCCGTCAGATTCGCGAGCGCTTCAAGAAGGAAAAACCCCTCAAGGGACTGCGCCTTTCCTGTTGTTTGCATGTGACAACGGAAACCGCCAACTTGATGGTGACATTACAGGATGGCGGCGCAGACATTGTTCTCACCGCTTCCAACCCGCTCTCCACACAGGATGATGTGGCGGCGGCATTGGTCAGCCAATTCGAAATCCCCGTCTTTGCCATTAAGGGCGAAGACAAGGTAACCTACTTCAAGCACATCCGTGCAGCGTTGGAGCACATGCCCCACATGACACAGGATGACGGTGCAGACCTCGTATCGTCCCTGTTCTTTATTGAGATGGGCCGTTTCGAAAAGTTGGAACCCTCGCTCGCTGCATGGGCAAAAGGTTTGAGTGACGAAGAGCGCAAGCAAATGCTCAAGAACGTTATCGGTGGCACCGAAGAAACCACCACGGGTGTGATCCGCTTGAAAGCCATGGAAGCGGACAAAGTTTTGAAATTCCCTGTCATCGCTGTGAACGACGCGCTGACCAAGCACCTTTTTGATAATCGTTACGGCACGGGTCAATCCACAGTGGACGGTATCATTCGCGCCACGAATGTTTTGCTGGCAGGCAAAAATTTTGTAGTAGCAGGCTATGGGTGGTGTGGACGCGGTCTCGCATCCCGCGCGCGTGGTATGGGCGCACAGGTCATCGTCACCGAGACCGATCCAATGAAGGCGCTTGAAGCGGTCATGGATGGTTATCAGGTGATGCCGATGCTCGATGCCGTCAAGATCGGCGACATCTTCTGCACCGTAACCGGCGACATCAACGTGATCGATGGACATCACTTCGCGGTTATGAAAGATGGAGCGATCGTTGCCAACTCCGGTCACTTCAACGTGGAGATCAACATCCCCGCCTTGGAGAAGATGTCGAAGGGTGAGCCGAAGCATGTGCGCGAGTTCGTGCATCAATATGAGACGAACGATGGACGCAAGATCAACATTCTCGGTGAAGGTCGTTTGATCAATCTTGCCTCTGCCGAAGGTCATCCGGCTTCTGTTATGGATATGTCTTTCGCCAACCAAGCTTTATCCGCCGAGTACATGGCGAAGAACGCTGACAAGCTGGAGAAGAAAGTCTACTCCGTGCCAACCGATATCGACAACGAGATCGCCCGCCTCAAACTTGAAGCGATGGGCACCAGGATCGATATCCTGACCCCCGAACAGACTCACTACCTGAGCTCTTGGGAAGAAGGAACGTAGTTCGATTTGCGATTTTAGATTAAGCCTCGTGGATGAAAAGTCCGCGAGGCTTAATGATTCTAAATTTGTATTTTTTTCTTTATTGTTTCAGATATTGGATGATTTGGATATCTTTCAAACCATTTTTGTAATCGAAAGTTTACATCAGGCCTTTCTTCTTGAAGAAGTGTTTGAATAATCCGTCTTGAGCCATCCACATTTTCAGGGTTAACCTCAATCCATTTCAAAGCCAAATCAACAGCTTCTAAAGTTGGCATGATTTTCCAGTATGCTGCCCAGCCATATGGCCACGCTCGATTTTTGGGATGAGATTTGTAAACCCAATTCTTAATCCATTCGTGAAGTTTATATCTGTCCTTTGATGCAATACTGTAGTAATGATTTGCAACTTCAAACGCTATTCCTGGAGTTTCTGGTCGCTTCTCATTTGCTAATACCCAATCAACCCCTTTAGTTACTAGGTCAGGTGTTACTGCGCCTTTTCGTAGTAGAGTTTCAAAAACGAAACTCCAACTTGGATGATTCTCCCTACCTATAAGCCATATCTCTCCCATTCCTAAGAGTTGGTTTTTAACTTCAATTGGCGTACCTCTAAAATTCAGTAAATCTTTCCAAATAAATGACCAATCTTTCCTTTGGGTGTTAAACTGTAGCCAATTAAGTGTGGAGGTGATCAGTCCATCCAAGTCATTTTTTTTGGTCTTGTGTTGATTCTTAATGACTTCCTGCCAAATGAACGACCAATGGTCACTAGCTTCATGGCTATTGAGCCATTGTATGCCGAGTTGGAGGATAGATTGAATAGAAGTGCCTTCGAGCAGTGTATCGGATTGTTCAAGCAGAATACGCCAAACATAACTCCACTGATCTTGATCTTTGTGTCCATTGAGCCATTGAGTGCCGAGATGGATTAGGAATGTGGTGGAAGTGTCTTCGGGTAAGATGTCAGGATGTTCAAGCAAAGCGCGCCAAACATAATTCCACTGATCTTTATCTTCGTGTCTATTAAGCCATTGTATGCCGAGATGGATCAGGAATGTGGTGGAAGTGTCTTCAGGTAAGATATCGGGATGTTCAAGCAAAGCGCGCCAAACGAAGGACCAATCACCTTGATCTTCGCGTCCAATGAGCCATTGAGAGCCAAGATGGATCAGGAATGCAATGGAAGTGTCTTCGGGTAAGATATCGGGATGTTCAAGCAAAGCGCGCCAAACGAAGGACCAATCACCTTGATCTTCGCGTCCAATGAGCCATTGAGAGCCAAGATGGATCA
>Ga0180074_1000258_pt1 | contig 10565 bp, 21 predicted proteins | sample EasRiv366_16_10D_FD_121773 | JGI IMG/M metagenome (GOLD analysis project Ga0180074, IMG submission 121773) | Soil microbial communities from meander-bound floodplain in the East River, Colorado, USA - East River metaG ERMLT366_16_10D | ecosystem: Environmental > Terrestrial > Soil > Floodplain ...
GCTCCGGGTAGTAAATCTCTCATTTTGTCCTCTCCCTTGTCCAGCGCTTGTACAGCCTCATCACAACGTCCGCGACCAGCAACCACAACAGAATCTCTAAGATGAACATCGGTCTTAACCTCCTTACGATATGTTTGTGCAGTACCTAAAAACGCCTTACTCCAGGCCTCATCCTCTGAGTATGGTGAGCAATCGGCCCACCTGCCATAGGCTATCAGACTTGCATAGCACTTGGTCACCTCTTCGATAAAGTCATCAATGGTCTTCACGATGCACCCCCGCGCACAGCATCTTCTTAGGATCCTCACGCACTAAGATCCCCGTCATGGTTGGGATCCCGCATGAGCAGCACGTCTCTAGATCACGAAATTGCTCCTTCAAACGGACTGGGTCACTGCCTGGCTTATACAGTGTCCAGTAGGCCTCACACAGATGGTGATTCCAGGCGCTCATATATCCTCTCCAATGTTGGGCTCAGAACCCCGTCACTGCCCTCTAGCCACTCAGCTGAGCTGACGGTGATCGTGATCACCCTATTCCTGTATTCCGCACCTTCAACTTGCGCGTCCACCGGTAGTCCACCATGCGTCACCCTGCATGAATTGATGGTATTGCCGTCATGAAGCGTGAGCTCAATTAGGTCAGCTGAGATCAATAACCTACGAATTCCTCTGCTCATCGATGTGGTCCTCCATGTCCGTTCGCACGCCACAGCTGCATCGCAATCATTTCTTCCTCCTTGGCCATCGGCCAATCATGCCGCCTAAGACCCACGGTGCCAGTGGACACCGGATCTTAAGCGTCTCACAGGTATGCCAGATAATTGTGCAGAACCATCTGATCATGATCTTAACCTCCGATCTCCAGCCAGCAGACGCGGCCCTCCATGTCCGTTCGCACGCCACAGCTGCATCGCACGCTTCTGCGTGACCCAAGGCTTCGCACAGATCATCCAGTCACCGTTGATCGGGTACAGCCTGGTAAACCCACGCGCGACCAAGCGATTGATCCGTACCCAATCAATGCGGGTGGTGTCATGCGTGGGTATCGGCTCCACCACCACAATCTGAAGTCGTTTACTCATCTGAGCAACCTCCTGTCTCCAGCCAACAGGCGACCACCACGATTACGGACATTGTGCCACGCGCATGCCTTACACATCGGGTACACCCGCTTGTCCTTCTCATGCCAAACAAGTGCCTCAGCGGGCGCACCACAGGCGATCAGTCGCTGAACACTAAACACGCTGGCCTCTTGACACGTGATCCCCTCCAGGTTAAGTGGGGTGACCTCATACGTCATGGTCGCCCTGGGTCGTTCGTTTGCCATGGTTTCTCTCCTTTATGGTCTGCAGGCGAATGTACCGGCGTAGCGCCCGCCTAAACGAGCGCCTCATGCCCGGACACTCGGTCTTGCTTGATGGGACGCGCAGGACCATAAATGTGGTCTCTCGCTTCCCACACTTCGTGCACTGCAACACCGTCGGCTCGCCACCCAGCGTAACCAACGGGTCTTGCCAACAATGCCGGCTCATATCTATCCTCAGTAATGGATTAATGTTTCTTACTCCCATACGGTTTGTTGACGAACCTCTTCCTAAACTCCTCGGCCTGCCTGGCCCCCACCGCGTCATCCACCTCAGGCGACGGGGCGGGCACGTTGTTTTCTCGATCCGCCATGTTATTCTCTGCTGATGGCAAATTCGGTCCTGGTAATGGATCAATCTTCTCAGGCATGCTGGTCGACACCTCAACACAGTGTGGACAACCCACCGGCTGCCGTTGTGCGGGCCACATGGCAAGCACCCAGCCAGCGGGCACGACCAGCCGAAACCCCCAGTTCGCGATATACTCCGCCCTCACCTCGATCTGCTCATCACAGGTGCTGCAGTGCAGTCTAATCATCTTAGCTCCTTGCACCATGTGGTGCACCCCTCCACATCTAACCGCCCACAGGTATTACAGATGCCGAACTGATGTCCTTCCTTACAGGTGGCACCCACCACGTGTCGCTGTACCCCAACGCCGATGTCTACCTCCTCATAGACCAGCTCCAACTCACCCTGACACAACGGACAGAACCTTAAGGTGTCAGTCATGACGTGTACCCACAGTAGTAGCACCACCGCGTCTCAGCATCCGTCGGCGTGTGCAGGTAATACATCCCACCGCGCTGCCTACACGTGGGACACTTAACGAACGTGTTCAGCTTAGCGTGCCTCTTCAGCATCTTGGCATGCCCCCGCCTCGATGGCTGCACCTCCGTCGTCACCAGCTGCAGGCGATCCCGCTGCCGGGCCATCGTCGGCCCACACTGACAAGCGAACCCGCCACAGGTACAACTAAACGGTGGTGTCCAGGCCATCATGACACCTCCGGGATTACAGGGATCTCTTCAATTGCCGCGAGGAGTTCTTCATACTCGTCATCGGCGAGCTGTCCATCAGCATGCTCTGCGTCCACCATATCCTGTAACTTAACAACGATATCCTTGCATGCCATGGTTATCTCCTTACCAGTAATAAAGACACTCTGCTACATTGCCTGGAAATCGCACCAACAACTCGTCAGCGCTGCTGATGATCACACGGCATCCCTTGCTTTTACTATAATGATGCTTAAGACGAACCAGCTCATCAACGGTGACAAGCATCTCCACGCGATCACAGGGCGCTGGCAACCCTAGCCGTAAGAGCTCAGCCTGCCTTACAACGCGTACCTCAGCCATGGTTATCTCCAAGTGGCCCTCATTGGGCCACACCCGTTCGGTAATAACCTCACGAGTCTAAGCTATTGTGTATATACTACTGGATACATTATAATTAATGCAGACGTCTGGTGTACATACGGCAGGACAAATATATTTCTGCGTAGCGCAACGTCATGCGTCGCGACAGACGACGCTATGATCATCCTATCGAGAAAGTGCTAGACCTTTTATTCTCACCTAATATCTCAGGCGATGGGTCTCTGGATGCTGAAGACGGTATCAGTGGTGTGTCTTCCTCACTGTGTGGTGGAGGCTACTACAAGAGTAGTGTGTTGTCGTATAGGTGAAAATAACGTTTTTTTTGAAAACATTTGTTTGCCAAAAACGTTTTTACGACGGACTGCAGCTCTATCCGCTTCTTACTAAACTATGCTTACGTTGATTACATTTGATCTCTAGCGTCGAAGTGTTGTTCAAGGTGCAAGTGAGTGAGGCAAGCCGATTTTAACAGGAAGGTTACGACGAAAGGAGTAAATCGCTGCCATTGGAACGTTTTTCGTTCTTTTTGACACAGGAACGTTACGATCGTTCAATTAACGTACACCACCGGCATCTAGACAGCTGCGATGTGTAATGGACGTAACATAGCTAGGCCGTCGAGCGTGCCGCTTTTGCACAATAACGGTTGCAGGGATGAAAAGTCATGGGTTTTGTAACGAATCGTTACATCCGAATGCTGTCATGATACGATCATAGACTTAAATGGCTGTTCTGCAGCTGTGCTTCCTTTCTCACGTTACGATTTCCTTTAATCGTAAAGGTTAAGGAGGAGGCACTGCAGTTCATTGTTGACAAAAATTCACACATCTATAAGCTGCTATGATACGATGATTACGTCAGAGCATTGCGCGGGAGTTTTCGACCTATGTATTGAACGACGCGTCATTACATCCTGGCTACGTTACGATGATTAGGTTATATTCATAGCGCCTATAGATCCTAATTCATCATGATTTTACGGCAGGAGACCGTCGCAATTGGTATTCAAAAGGCCCTGAATTACCATTAGCTTGGTTAACGTCCTTTTATTTGCTGTGTGAGGTTGATGATCCTAGACCCGAGATCGTGAAAAAAGTTGTGTACTTGCACAAAATTTCATGGTATGATTATCCCAACATGAGGCAATCCAGCCCCATGAACAAGGAGAATAACCATGGCACGCATCTACACACCAACGCAGGTCCTGACCACGTCACCAGTGGGACAGCTCCGTCTCATCCAAAATGCATTCACGGACCTGAAGGGTGGGACCGTGAAGGAGATCACTGAGCATGTGGTCAAGGGTGGTCTCGTCACGAAGCAGGATCCTACCCGAGTGGTCATGTTCTACATGATCCACCTCAGCAAGTTAGGTAAGGTCAAGGAGATCACGGAGACGGAGCTAGCAGTGATGAGGGTGAAGACCACCGAGACCGAGACCATCAAGAAGGTAACAAAACCTGTCAGCAAGAAGACCGCTAAGAGGGCCTAACCATGTGGGGTATGAACTTCGTCGTTGAGATCGCTTTCTGGTTGGTGGTGGTAGACGGAGTATTCCGTCTGCTCCATCCCAAAAGGCGATCATCCGCCAAGGACCTTCCCAAGACCACCCGCCGCTAATCCTACCTAAGGGGGAGACCATCAGGTCTCCCCTCTCCCTTGCCAGATAACCTGTTACAATCCTGTACTGCCACCGTCTGTCAGCTTGCAGCCTCACTGCCCTATTCTGTCAGTTTGTGGGTGATCCTGGAAGGGCCCGGCTCCCAAAACCGGCGATCGACCCACCTCACGCAAGCCGCCCTCGTAATTTTGCCGTGGTTTCGAGGGTTTGTTCTTGCATGTACAGTCCTCTTGCCATAGTTTCCAATGTTCGTTCCGGGCCGATCATCCCTCAACCCTACCCAAGTATTTCTCTCCAGCTGTTATGGGGCCCAACCTCACTCACTCACTATCTTCTCCGGTAAGGTTAAATAAATTTAACCTAAGAAAAAAATGTTGTTTACAGAATAAAACACCCTTGCCTACAATCTTCAGCTCAGCCAATGTTGTCTCTACCATAAGGAGAAAAAGCTATGTCGACGTCGGTCGTTAAAAGAACTGGGGACCCAATCACCTTCACTTGGACTTATGATCCCGCGCATGAGGCGCAGATTGATGAGTTCAGAATTGAGTCCTCACCCACGCCGAATGGCGTCTTTGCGGTGGTTGTTGGTGGCTTGCCTGTTAGTTCAAGGGAGAAGGTCATCAATGCAGGTGCGGCCACGCTTTACTTTAGGATCGCGGCCGTGAAGGATGGCACAAATGCCAGCTACGCGACCAATCTGACTCAGGTGATCATCGATAACACGCCGCACCCGCCTGAGAATTTCTCAGTGAGCTGAGAAGATCGGGTCACCAACGTCTAGCTGTTTGGGGACACGATTAAGGGGGCAAGCCTATGCTACGCGCACGCGCGTTTCCAGACAAGGAGCGGAAGACGCGGCAATCCAAGATGTTGAGGGAGGCACGTAAGTCTGAAAAGCAGAAGATGATCGACTCGCTGCCCGCGGACAAGCGGCCACATCAGGTTGCACCTGAGTTGATCGTGGCATTTCGGTTCGACCAGGAGTTGATCAGACGGCTTGTGCTACGGCAACCGCTGCCGAAGATCATCGCGGCGATGGGTGGGAAGGAGATCGAGCCACTCGTCCATGCAAGGCTTGGTGACCACGACTTTAGGGAGAGCCTAAACGAGTACACCCTCGGTGGGGTGCAGCGGCTGGAGGCGGAGATTCAGGACTCTCTCAAAGAGTTGCAGATGATCCTCCGCCTCTCGGCTGATGAGATGATGCACATCACCTTGGAGATCGCCCGCCGTAAGAGTGCCAAGGATAGTGATCGGCTGGCCGCGGTGAATATGGTTATGGATCGCGCCCATGCCCTCGTGCCCGCGCGCGTAAACGCCGGGAATCCTGGCGGGGGTGGCAACGTGTTTAACTTCGGTGCCGACGTCGTTCGTGAGGTATTAGGCGCCTTTAAGGAGATGTCCGGGCCGCAGACACGCTTGGTGCCGGCGGAGAGGACGGTGGGTTCGATGACCGTGGAGGAGCGTGACGAGCTGCGCCAGCTGGCGACAGATGATCAGGGATAATGTATGATTGAGCCGAATATCCACGATCCGTATGAATTTGCCATGCGGATGAAGTGGTTAGGGCTCTCCTCACTTTACTTCTTCGCGAAGGTGATATTCAAGTACAACAAGCTGGTGCCTCACCTTCACCAGCCGCTGTGCAACACCCTGCAGCGGTCGCTGGGTAAGACCGTGGTTGAGATCCCCAGAGGCCACTTTAAGACGACGGTGGCCTCGAAGTCGCTACCAACGTGGCGAGCCCTCCCGATGGAGGATGAGGTTATCGAGTATGCGCTTAAAAAGGAGTGGACAACCCCTGAAGAGGTCCAGCAGCTTCGAGCGGTGCATAACCCTAATGTCCGCGTCCTCGTTATTAGCAGCACTGAGACGAATGCGAAGAAGATCCTTAGATCAACGAGGCAGCAGTTTGAGTCGAATGCGCTGTTCCGTAGCCTCTGGCCAGACCTGCTGCCGAATGAGAAATGCCGGTGGACGGACACCGAGTTAGAGTTTAACCGGACTGAGAAGTTCAGCGAGTCGACGGTTGAGGCGATCGGCGTAGGCAGTGCCCTCCAGTCAAGACACTATGATATCATGATTGAGGATGATCTCGTGGGCATCGATGCCATGGGGTCTGAGACGGTCATGAAGAAGGTCATCGACTACCACGTGCTCCTTGAGGGCGCGTTTGATGACCCGGATCGTAGTGAGTCCTTGGTTATTGGGAACCGATGGGCATTTAATGATCTCAACTCATGGATTCGTGAGAATGAGCTCGACTATGAGTTCATAACACGCTCGGCGATTGAGGATGGTAAGGTCATCTTTCCGGAGAGGTTCAGCCTTAAGGGCCTCGCAAGGATCCGACGGAAGCAGGGGGACTACTTCTACTCCTGTCAGTACCTAAACAACCCGATCGCCCCAGGAGCGCATGACTTCGAGCCCGAGTGGCTACGATCCTTTACGGTTGAGCTCGAGGCCAAGCCAAATGCCGCCGCAAATGCACAAAAGGTGGAGGTTTATGTCCGGGATGATGGAAAACGCACGTATCTGGGTAAACTTAATCGCTTTGTGCTTGTGGATCCTGCTCGTGAGGGTAAGAGGGGCAAGGCCAGACACGCTGTTATCGTTGTTGGTGTCGATACAAGCGAGGATCATTGGATCCTATACGCGTGGGCGGAGCGTGGCTCGACCGATGCGATGATGGAGAAGGCGTTCTATGCCTATGAGAGGTTCAAGTGTCAGCGATGCGGGATTGAGGGCTACGGGGGAGACCAGCATCTGCAGAACTACATGAACTACAAGGCCCGCGTCGAGAAGAAAAAGATGAAGGTGGTGGTGTTTAAGAAGTCGACTGACAAGAGCAAGGAGGAGAGGATCAGGGCGACGCAGCCTCGGTTTGAGCGGAAGTCGGTAGCGATCGTGGACTCCGACACCGAGTTTAGAAAAGAATACCTGCAGTTCCCCTCGGGGACCACGGTTGATCTCCTCGATGCCTACTCTCACGCGGATGAGATCTGTAGGCGTCCAGTTGGGGAAGATGAATATGAGATTGTGAGGAAACGGATCCATGCACTACAAAATTCAGTCAGCAAGACATCGGGGTATTGACATGACCTACATCAAGACTTGCAGGTTGACCATCATGATCGCATCGATCATCATGCTTCTTCTCTTGTTATCCGCGCACGCCCACGCGCAGACGACCGCGCCCACGATGACCGTGAAGAAGTTTGTTGGTGAGAACACTACATTTCTCTGGGACTATCTGGTCGTTGACGAGCCAGCCTACGCTGAGTTTCAGCTTCGTTGGACAGATGACCTTACTAAGACGACAATCATCTTGAAATCGATCCCGATCAATCTCAGGACGACTTCAATCACTGCCGCCTTCACCCCTGGGTTCAAATTCACCTATTACAATGTTGTTGCCGCCACACCGGCAACAAGCTCTGTCAGTGCCCCTAGTAACACGGTGGCCACTGAGCGGGTTGGCCGCCCACCCACCAATCTTCGTGATCAGTAACTGGCCACCGGCCAAGGAGGAAAGACATGGGTTCAAGTTCAAACCCTTTAACGTTCCCTAGTCTGGTTCCCAACCCCCTGACTGGGGTGCTCGAGGTTAAGAGCGTCCCGACCCAGGTTGGGTTTCCATTCGCAAGAACTGCTTGGTACGTTGGTACCGGGCAACAGATTGAGACGCTGGAAGAGCTGTTCAACGTGATCCAGCCAAATGATGTCGCATTCTTGGCACCGCAGCGGTTCGAGGAAACCGGCTTGGTGCTTGACAAGTCAGGGGTCTCACTGATCGGTTATGGCTTTGATCTCGGTGGTCGAGGCTCGGCCTTTATTGAGCCGGGTGGGGTGAATGACCCTGGTCTCTCAATCGAGGCTGATGACGTCACACTGATCAATGTGGGCGTCGCCGGTAAGGGCACCGCGGACTATGCCCTTCAGCTTGGTGATGAGATTGCTCGGTTCAGGGCGTATCGTTGCAAACTTGAGGGCCCAGATGGTGTTGCCGTGAAGATTGTTGGGACCGGCGACATCATGTTTGATGATTGTGAGTTCTGTTGGTGTGGTGTTGGGGTCGACTTCGTTGGTGGGGTCTCCTCGTTCCCAACCCAGACGCTCATCCGTAGGTCACGTTTCCACAACATCGTCACCGCCCACCTTCGCGGGACTGGTGCAACTGGAAAGAACGTAAACACCGAGCTCATCGACAACTTCCATGACAAGGATGAGTCGGCGGTTGCCCCTACTGATTTCCTGTTGCTTGACGCGGCAGGTTCCACCGGATTGGTTAGTGGGTGCCGATTTGCCCATGCCACCAACGAGGCGGCTGTCTTGACGATCGCGGCTGGCATCATGTGGGCTGCTAATGCTACCGAGGCTGGTTGGTCTACCGCACGGCCTGCGTAAGGAGCAGTATGAAGCACACGTGTACAACATTACCAATCTCGCTTGATCTGACTAGTGCAGATTGGGCGAGATTGGCCTCTCAGGCTGAGTCATTCAACTCATCTTGCCAATCGACCAAGTTGACATTCACCAGGATATCAGGTGTCGGGGTCATTCCTAAGGTATTTGAGTATAAGATTAATGTTCTGGATGGGCGTATTTGGAAGCAGACCATTACCTTTGATGATCTGCGTAACCCGGCGATGACCTTTAACGTCAATGACCTGTGGAGGTTGACGGAGTTTTCACAGCAACGGACACTCAGAGATATACTGGTGGCACTTGTTGGTTCCTACCCTGATCTAGAAAAGATCACATATGACTTCGTGTAGGGGATAAACAATGCTTGAATTTATCGGTAGTTTGCTCCTAACACCTGGCACACCAATTCGTCTTGTACTGGCCTTTCCGCTTATTGCAGGTCAGCGCTATGATACCCTTATCATCTCGCAGCGGCGGGTGAACGCCGGGTTCATCTTTGTTGGTGACAAGGAGATGACCGGCGAGGCAGATATGATGTTCGCCATTCCGCCAGCGTCCGCTACATCATGCCCGTTTGCAAACATCAATCTAGCGGTGGTGAATCGCTCAGATCCAGTTATCATTGAGACTGTGACGGTTGATGGTTCGGCGGCAGAGACAATTCAGATCTCAGGTCTTAAGGCATAGTGAGGTGATGTATGGGTGTTGAGATCGAGGGTTTACCAAGTGGTACAAGTGGTGGTGGGGCACCCTCAGGTCCTGCTGGTGGGGCACTTAGTGGGACCTATCCTGACCCTGAGATTGCCCTTGCGGTAGAATCAACAAGAATTGATGCAGGTAACTTTACCACCATCTCTACGGTGTTTGTTGACGTGGATGCCGCGGTGGCCAAGTTAGATATCACCACAGGGGCTCGTAGAGTCATGATCCTTGTGGCTGCAATGGCTAAGGCGAGCGTTCCTAATAATCCGTGTCTTGATCTCTCAATTGATGGGGTCCGACAGGGAGAAACCTTTGGGTTATGCTTCGCTGATTCTGAAGGTGGGTCAGTTGGGGAGAACGTGAATTTATCTTTTCATTATACTACCCCCGCGGCCTTGGCGGCAGGAGCACATGAGATTCGACTGATGTACCGACTTAGTCTTGCAGGAACATTGACACTTTATGCGTCTGATGCCATCACGTCATTGGTGATGACCGCGATCGAATTACCTTCATAGAGGAACTTTATGATCAGGGCTATTCCAATCAAGGGCCTCAGTGAGGAACGCGAGCGCGAGTTAAAGCATTATGTGCGCACGAACCTTGATCTAGCGATCCGTGGGACACAGACGCTCTTCACGGAGCATGTCCCGCGCTGGCGTAAGATCTACAACGGAGAGCCCTTTGAGCAGGTGAAGAGCTTCCCATGGCACCGAGCAAGTAACTTTGTGGTCCAACTGGTGGGCATTCATACCGACACGCTGGTGGCTCGCATCCTCTCCCTCATCTTTAAGACCGACCCGCTATTCACATTTACGGCGTTTGGTGAGCTTCCAGAGCATATTAAGAAGGATCTGGAAGATTTCATGAAGCACACGGCGTTAGATGAGTCAGAGCTAGCGCTGTACAATACGATTAAGGACTGGTTGTTTGATATTGTGAAGTTGGGTTCGTCGGTGGCAAAGGTGCCCTATGTGACGGACCACACCATCGTGGTTGAGCCCTCATCAACGCCGAATGAGATCTCAGAAAGGGAGGTGGTGCGCTACGACGGACCCAAACC
>Ga0180074_1000259_pt1 | contig 10545 bp, 9 predicted proteins | sample EasRiv366_16_10D_FD_121773 | JGI IMG/M metagenome (GOLD analysis project Ga0180074, IMG submission 121773) | Soil microbial communities from meander-bound floodplain in the East River, Colorado, USA - East River metaG ERMLT366_16_10D | ecosystem: Environmental > Terrestrial > Soil > Floodplain ...
ACGGTATCGCCGCGTGCAACAACATAGATAAGATAACCGCCATCTGTACCCAAAATTGCACCGGGCAGGAGCAAAGCCTGACCTGGGTAGATCAAGTTACCATTCCCGATCTCAGGATTTGCCAGCCTGAGAGCAGAAACCGTGGTTCCACAACGTTCAGCGATCTTGCGCAGCGTATCGCCGCTGACAACGGTCACACCTGTGCCGCAGCCGGCGGCGAAGGCAGATGTGGTGGTTGCGAAACTGGTAAACAGCATGGCAACCAGAATAAATAATTGGAAAACTTTTTTAGTGTTCATGGGAATCCTCCATTCCTTAGTTATATGGGTATGATGGATTTTGAACTTCAAAAGTTCCCCACAGTCCCCCTACCTACATCCTATTTTGATTACTTTCACTTCCTTGCAATTATTTTGCAACGTTGAGTGAATAATAAAAAACAATGCGAGAACCTGTTGTTCTCGCATTGTCCATTTGCCTAGCGCTTTTTGCCTTTTGACTTGGGTTTCTTTGATACTGGTTTTGTCACCACACGAGCTGGAACTGATGCGGTTTCTGCCACATACGCCTCACGCAAATTGACGGGAGTTTCTGCCTTCTGGCGGATCCGCAAATTCAACAGCTCTACCAAGATCGAGAAGCCCATCGCGAAGTAAATATATCCCTTCGGGATATGCTGGTGCAGCCCCTCGACGATCAACGTGAAGCCGATCAGCAAGAGGAAGGACAAAGCCAGCATCTTGATCGTGGGGTGTTTTTCCACAAAATGTCCGATGGGACCCGACGCAAAGATCATCACACCAGCTGCAGCAATAACAGCAATGATCATGATCATCAATTCATTTGCCATGCCTACTGCGGTAATCACCGAGTCCAGTGAAAAGACAATATCCAGCAACATGATCTGGATAATGACGCTTGAAAACGAAGCGTATACCTTGGAGGAGGCATGTCCTTCCACACCTTCCAGCTTATCGTGAATTTCGCGCACGCTTTTCCACAACAGGAACAAGCCACCCGCCAGCAAGATCAAATCATGACCCGAGATGCCGATATTGACCAAAGGCAAAGTGAAGAATGGTTCTTCCAGGCTGATGATCCAAGAAAGGGACAGCAATAAAAGAACACGGGTAATCACTGCCATGGCAATGCCTGTCATTCGGGCGCGGTCGCGGTCTGCCATCGGCAGTTTACCTGCCAGAATGGATATAAAGATCACATTATCCACGCCCAACACCAGTTCAAGTATCACCAGGGTGACTAAAGCCACCCAGGCTTCGGGTTGTGAGACCCAATCAAAATTTAACCATTCCATATATGTTCCTCCAAGTGAATTAGGCGAAAGTATAACTTAATTTTGCTCGAAGCCTTTTGGAACTTCGGCATATACGCTTCCCCAGGTAGAGCCCCAGGAATCAGAATCAAGGCACAGCGTTGGGTAGTTGTCAGCGAGGTAAAATCTCTTTTGATTACGAGAATCAAGTTTGCGGGAGGAAAGAGGCGCAGCGTCCATAAATGATCACGTCTACGAAAGTGGATTATACTTGTAAAAAACAATTTGCATTTTCTTGCGGTTTTCCGTATTGCGATGCAATCATCATAACATTTGGAGAAATGAAATGGAAACAATCATCGAAGGTATTTCAGCATTGGAAGTTTTGGATTCACGCGGCAACCCGACTGTTGAGGTCGAGGTCACGCTCGCAGACGGTTCGTGGGGACGTGCGGCTGTGCCATCCGGCGCATCCACCGGTATACATGAAGCGCTTGAATTGCGCGATGGCGATAAGAAACGCTATCTTGGCAAAGGTGTGGCGCAGGCAGTTGCCAACGTCAACGGTGTGATCGCAGACGAGCTCTTCGGGTGGGATGCGACCGAACAAAAAGCGATTGACACTGCCTTGCTCGCGTTGGACGGCACACCGAACAAAGCGAAGTTGGGCGCGAATGCGATCCTGGGCGTAAGTCTTGCCGTTGCCAAAGCTGCGGCGAATTCATTAGGCTTGCCGTTGTATCGTTATCTCGGCGGCGTATACGCGCATGTGTTGCCCGTGCCGATGATGAACATCCTGAACGGCGGCGCGCACACTGCCTGGCAATCCACTGATATGCAGGAATTCATGGTCATGCCGTTCGGGGCACCTTCCTTCACCGAAGGCGTACGTTGGGGTGCAGAGATCTATCACGCGTTGAAATCCGTGCTGAAAGGGAAAGGTTATTCAACGTTAGTCGGTGACGAAGGTGGATATGCACCTGCTTTAAAAACCAATGGCGAGGCGATTGAAGTTATCCTCGAAGCCATCGAAAAAGCTGGCTTCAAAGCTGGTCGCGGATTAGATGTCGCTATTGCGCTTGACCCCGCCGCTTCTGAACTTTATGAAGAAGATACCAAGATGTACAATCTGCGCAAAGAAGGCAAGAAACTCACCGGCGAACAGATGGTTGAGTTCTGGGCAAAGTGGGTTAAGGACTATCCCATCGTTTCCATCGAAGATGGTCTCGCACAAGATGACTGGGATTCATGGAAGTTGTTGGTGCAAACTGTTGGCGATAAATGCCAAATCGTTGGTGATGATCTGCTCGTGACCAACCCCGAACGTGTCCGCAAAGCGATCAAAGAAAACGCCGCGAACGCCTTGCTCGTGAAAGTGAATCAGATCGGCTCACTCACTGAGACCATCGAAGCCGTGGACGAATGTCAGCGTGCAGGCTGGCGCGCGGTCACCAGTCACCGCTCTGGCGAAACTGAAGATGCGACCATCGCTGACATCGCCGTTGCGCTCAATACTGGTCAAATCAAAACTGGTGCCCCCGCTCGTTCTGACCGCGTGGCGAAATACAATCAACTGCTCCGCATCGAAGCAGAGTTGGGTGACACAGCCAAGTACGCAGGTTGGGCTGCACTGAAATAGTATCACCTCAATAAATATAAAACGTCCCGAAGGTTTTAAACCTTCGGGACGTTCATTTAAATTTTGTTTGCATATTGATCCGCAAACAGCGCGGGCTGTCCGCCTGTGTGCCAGAACAACACCGTTTCATCCTTTTTGAAAAATCCTTTGCGGATCAGATCGATCATCCCCGCCGCGGCGCGCCCCGTATAGACGGGATCCAATAACAGACCTTCGTATTTCGCAAACAGATTGACCGCTTCGCGCTCCGCGTCGGTCAACACACCGTAGCCTGCTCCACAATAATCGGCATTCGCCAACACGTCAGCCGGAGTGAACTCAATCCGCTCTCCCAGCTTTTCACTTGCATCGGATGCGATCTTCGAAACATGAGTCTGCAACCATTCTTCTGACTCGTCGATGCTGATTCCCAACACCTTCCCTTGATATCCAAACACACGCTGACCTAACACAAGCCCTGCATGTGTCCCGCCGGAGGATGTGCCGAACACCATCCAGTCCGCGTGGACATTCTGCTTCATGAATTCTTCCACCGCAAACGCATAACCCAACGCGCCGGTTGGACTCGATCCGCCATACGGAACGAGATAAGGCTTCTTCCCATCCGCAACGGCGTTATTAAAAGTCTCCTGCAAGATGCGGTCTCTATCCTTACGATCTGGCACAGCGACGACTTTTGCACCAAACAAATTATCGAGCAACAGGTTTGCGGAAGGTTCAGCAGGCAATTCACCCGTCAACACGAGCGTACATTCAAATCCATATCGCGCCGCCGCTGCAGCAGTTTGACGACAATGATTCGATTGCATCGCTCCGCCTGAGATCAAGGTCTTTGCACCCTGTTCACGCGCTTCCGCAACAAGAAACTCCAATTTGCGAGTCTTGTTGCCGCCGAAGGCGAGTCCGGTTTGGTCGTCGCGTTTGATCAAGATCCGCGGACCAGCCAAATGGTCAGAAAGACGTGGCAGTTCTTCGATTGGCGTCGGCAAATGGGCAAAGTTCAATCTTGAAATAGTCATCACGCACCTCCCAATGATTGTTTCGTTTTCGATTTCCCACGCGAGCGCATCACATCCAACACGCGCGGCATGATATCCGAATACAGCTTATACCAAAGCGGGCTGGGCGCAAAGTCCCAGGCGCCGAGCGTACGCACAACCTTGCCACCAAGTCCTTCTTTAAAGCGATACACACCCCACATCGAATCACTTTCATCGAACACTTCCGGCGCGCCCCACAAATCGTACACCGTACAGCCTTTTGCTTTGGCACGCTTCAGCGCTTCCCATTGTAGAAGATAGGTCGGCATCTTTTCACGATGCTTATCTCGCGACATGCCATAGACGTAATATGCGCGCTCCACAAAATAAAAGACAAAGATCGCGGCGACGGGTTCACCATCTACTTCAGCAATGATAGGTTCGCAGGTTGGAAAGTTTGAAGGTTGGAAGGTTTCAACTTGTGAACTCATGAATAAACTCCAAACCGTTTTGTAATAACCTTCATCACGAATTACAAAGCCATCGCGCACAGATGTTTCTGCGTACATTTTATAAAGATTGCCAAAATCATCTAACGTGCCTACGCGCAGGGAAACACCTTTCTTCTCAGCGAGGCGGACGTTGTAACGCGTCTTCTGTTTCATGCGCGCGAGAAGTTCAGCTTCAGTTGGATTCAAATCGATTAGGACAGTGTTCTTAAATTGGATTTGATCGGACGCATACTCCCACCCTCTGTGCTTCAGTTCGGACATCACAACCTGCCCATTGTTATCAACGGCATCATCCTCACCTTGATGGACTCCCGTTCCTAGTACCACATCGGGATCTATCTTCAGGAGAATTGCGCCTTGTCTTTTTGCGATGGATTGCAGATCGTTGAGCACACGAGTCCGCAAAGGTTCATTCGTCCAATCGAGCAATGGACCTTTTGGTGAATAGAGAATGGATAAACGCGCAGCAAATCCGTCGCGGAGGATTTTGCGTTTTAGGATTAATGCAGCCGCAGCCGGAGGAAAGGCGAAAGAAGAAAGGCGCTCGGCCTCGATTTCGACTTTCATGTTACCTTGTTGATCCCAAACAAGATAGATGGGTTGCCACCCATACTTCGCCTTCACCTGTCCCCATTCGTAAGTTTGGAGGAAGTGCGGATTGGGAAGTGAAGAGATAATACTATTCCAAATAGTCATTGCTCAGCCCAATTTATCCTAGACCACTCAATAAAAATAGACAAGTCCCTGTAATGGCAACAAAGAGTGCAGTGAAGCCAGTGAAGCGAATCATTTTGATTTGATCAGAAAACTTTTCCATAAAAATATCTGGTTGATCAATCAACTCGAATGCCTCTTTGATTTTTTTTCTATTATTTTTAATTTGTTCAAAAGAACTTCCTGAGATAAATTTAAACCATAAAGCAATCAGGCGAACTATTACAAATGGATTATTGATAGATATTAATCCAAAAACAAATGATGCTACTAAAATAACTAGGCGGAAAACAACTTCCATAAAACTTATCAAACGTTATTATCTCCTAATCGTTTCCTCGCTTGCCACTCAGCGATCATTTTATCGTGACCGCCTTTGGTTAAATCATAAGGAATTTCATGCCAGCGAAAATATTGCGCTGCACTGGACTCGCCGTTGAGCTTTATCTCTCCTGAAACTTTCTCAGCTTTATACACAAAAGCGACGCCATTGCCACGTGGGTCATCGTCAAAATAGTAGACATGGAACAAGCCGCCTAATTCCACTTCAAGACCAGTCTCCTCACGAACTTCTCGGATTGATGCATCTTTTGGGTCTTCATCAGCTTCTACGTATCCGGCGGGAACCATCCAGGTTCCTTTCCAAGGTTCGTAGTTGCGCTGTAATAATAAAAGTTTATTATCCTGTTCGATCAAGACTGCCGCGCCCACTTTCAACTGGGCATAATAGATCCAATCGCAGGCAGGACAAACTTCCCGTTCACGGTTATCTCTCAGCCGCATCTCGAGTTGTGTGCCGCATTGAAAGCAGTAATGTGCCATTATTCCCTGTTCCCGATGAACTTCAAATATACCCAATACAACCATGGATTATAGACACGGTCCATGGCTTGCGCGGCACGTTTGAGTTCACCGCCAAAGCCACGTTTGAAGCGATAGACACCCCACAAGCCATCGTGACGGGACTCGAAATTTTCTTCAAGAGTCGCTTCATCTTCGTCAGGCACGCCCCAAAGGTCGTATTCTTCACAGCCACGGGCTTTTGCCCATTTCATGGCTTCCCATTGCAAAAGGTAAGTCGGCATGCGATTGCGTTCTTCATCTGTGGAGGCGCCGTAGAGGTAATAGGCGCGCTGTCCATTTCGGGCGACGAATAATGCGGCGAGCGGTTTGCCTTCATGTTCAGCGACAAGAATTTCGCCCAAGCCTTTGGGATGGAGCAGTTCATAGGCACGTTTGTAATATTCGAGTGAGTGAATACCAAATCCATCGCGTCCGCCGGTGACGAGCATCATCTTGTGAAAGGAGTCGATATCGTCCCATGCGCGGACGGTCACGCCTTTTTTCTCAGCGAGGCGGGTGTTGTAGCGTGTCTTGGGTTTCATCTTCGCTAAAATTTCTTCTTCGCTTCCACGAATATCAATGATGATGGTGCGAGGCGGTTGGATGTTGTGAGGGGAAGTACGAAGTTTCAAGTTCCAAGTTTCAGGTTTTTGGTTATCCCAAGAGTCGGGTTCGAGTTTGAGGAAGATGGTGCGGTTTTGTTTGCAAACAGAATCAATTTCGGGCAAAAGAGATTGGTCGAGGTTTGCTTTGGGGATATAGCCCACTGTAAAACCCAAAGGCAATCTGCGAAAGAGGATTTGTATGCCCGAATCTCCACTGACAATCCGCACAGGCTTCCACCCAAACGCGGATTTCAATTCGCCCCACTCCCCTGTTTGCAGGAGATGAGCGTTGGGATGTTGAATAAGGAATTGATTCCAGTCAGTGAGGGAGATGATGGGCATAATTGCGTTGAAAGTCAAAGGTCGAAGGTTAACAATGATGTTTGACTTTTGACATTTGACTCAGAGGATTGTCGGATCGAAGAGCCTGGAATAAGTTCATCCAGCAACTTGATGATCGCTTCGGTAGCGTCGGAGTGGCTGAGGGCAGAGAGCGAGTCAATGGCTTGAGGCAGATTGAGGCTTGAGAAAGAAGCGTCGTTTTCGAGTCGGAAAATGTCGGGATGCAGAGTCTTTGCAAGAGGCGTACCTTCATCCCAAAGTTCTTCGGTCAGTTTCTCGCCGGGGCGAATACCAGTGTATGCAATTTCAATGTCACGCTGAGGCTCGAGACCAGAGAGTCGGATGAGGTCTTCGGCGAGATCAAGAATGCGGACAGGCTCACCCATATTGAGCACAAAAGTTTCGCCGCCGTTTTCCATCGACGCAGCCTGAAGGACGAGATAAACGGCTTCGGGGATGGTCATAAAAAAGCGATACATATCGGGGTGCGTGATCGTGACCGGGCCACCGTTGGCGATTTGATTTTTGAAAATGGGAATGATCGAGCCGCGACTGCCAAGCACATTCCCAAAGCGGACAACGGTGAAGGCGCGTTTTGACTCGCGTGCAGCATTGAGAACGATCATTTCTGCGAGACGTTTGGTAGCGCCATAAATAGATGAAGGTCGAACCGCTTTATCGGTGGAGATGAGCACGAAACGTTCAACATTGTGATCGAGTGCGATTTGGACAACATTGCGTGTGCCAAGGATATTGTTCGTGATGGCTTCGACAATATTCGCTTCCATCAACGGGACATGTTTGTGTGCCGCGGCGTGGAAAACAACCTGAGGTTGATGCTGCTTGAAAACCTGCGCAAGCCGTTCAGCATTGCGAATATCGGCAATAACGGGAGAAAGCATGAGGTCGGGATAATCACTTTGGAGTTCGAGGAGAATTTCAAAGATACTGTTCTCGCCGTGACCAAGTAAAACCAATTCAGCAGGATTCCGCCGTGCGATCTGACGACAAAGTTCACGCCCGATCGAACCACCCGCGCCGGTGACTAACACACGCTTGTCTTTCAACGTTGCACCAACGGCTTCATCGTTGACCCGCACCGGCTCGCGGCGCAGGAGATCCGTGATATCTACTTCACGCAAACGACTGACGTTGACTTTGCCGCCGATCAATTCATAAATGCCGGGCATGGTACGCGAAACAACGCCTTTGATACGACAGACATCATTCACCATGCGCACCAATTGTCCGGGCGCAGACGGGATGGCAATGATCACTTCATCTACATGATGAAGATCGATCGAGGCGGGCAAATCACTGACCATGCCGATCACGGTCACGCCATAAATGGCATGCTTTTGTTTGGCAGGGTCGTCATCGAGAAAACCAACGGGGGTTAGATTGAGTTGGGATGATTTTTGAAGTTCACGTACAACCAGTGCGCCTGCGTCGCCTGCGCCAATAACAATTGCACGTTTGCCCTTGCCACTGACGCGCGATGCCATGGATTGCTCAGCAAGAATGCGTAAAGCAAAGCGTGAACCGCCGATCAAAACCAACGAAAGGAGCCAATCAATTCCAAGAGCAGAGCGCGGCATTCCAGGAAACACATTATCTGTCACGATCAACAACACCATCACACCGGATGTCAATACAGAAGCCGTGGTTACGGCAACTGTGATCAAGCGTAATTCGCCTGTGCTGGCATAGATCCACAGACGGCGATATAAACCAAAGAAAAAATAAGTGGGAATTTTTATAGCAAGCGCCACCGCACACATCAACACAGCGGCAGGAAAGTAAAACGGCAGTTCGCCCACATCCAGCCGCAAGGCAAAACTGCCCAACACGGAAATAATGTTGATCGCAATATCTCCGATCAACACAAAACGATTCCGAACGTGCTGACGTGGTCTCATCCGCGCATCCACTCAACCGTTTCCTGTAAACCATCCACCAATGACACCTGTGCTTCAAAGCCCATTACAACTTTTGCTTTTTGAGGGCTGCCCACAGAACGGTAAATATCTCCGGCACGCGGCGCAGCGAACTCAGCCTGTGGAGAATTCGGGATCAATTCATAAAACACATCGAGCAGATCTAACAACTGTGTTTCAATACCCGTGCAGATATTGAACACTTGGCCCGCCGCGTTCGGATGTTCAGATGCAACCAAATTTGCGCGCACAATATCGCGGATGTTGATCAAGTCACGGGTCTGCCCGCCATCGCCAAACACGGTGATGGGTTTGCCATCCAACAGACGGCGCGCAAAGATCGGCACTGCCGCGGCATACATCGAGTCGGGTCGTTGGCGTGGTCCATATACGTTGAAGTAACGCAACGCGACCACTTCAAAATCAAATGAATTCGTGAATAACTCAGCATACATTTCATTGACGCGCTTCGACACCGCATAAGGCGACTTCGGCTGAAGCGGCGTTTCTTCGACGAGCGGCAACGCTTCGGACTCCCCGTACACTGCTGCGCTCGAAGCAACCACTGCCCGTCTGACGCCTGCTCTGCGCGCCGCGTCGAACAGCAGCGATGTGCCCGTGAGGTTCACGTCAAAACATTCCTGTGGCTCATCCATGGATTGCGGAACGGAGACAAAAGCCGCTTCGTGGAAAATGACCTCGATGCCCGAAACAGCCGCTTTCACGCGCGAAGCGTCCCGCACGTCTCCTTCGACGATTTCGAGTTGATCCCGTCCGAATTGCCGAGTCAACACTTCGATATTTTCACGCTTCCCGGTGCTGAAGTTATCCAACACGCGGACCGTCTTGCCCTGTTCAAGTAACGTCTGTGCAATATGTGAGCCGATAAATCCAGCGCCACCGGTAACTAAATATTTCATGGTTTTATCTCCCAGTTCTGCGCACCACTGTACCAATGGTGCGCAGTATGATTTGAATATCCATTGTTATAGTTCGATGCTTGATATAGTAAAGGTCATATTCCAGCTTTACGCCGGTTTCCGTCACGCTGGCGACATAGCCATAATTGATCTGCGCCCAACCGGTTAACCCGGGCTTCACCAACAACCGTGCCCGATAAAAGGGAATCTGTTTTTGATATTCACCCACCAACTCCGGGATCTCAGCCCGCGGACCCACGAGACTCATATCGCCGCGCAAGACATTCCAGAATTGTGGAAGTTCATCCAGCCGGGATTTACGCAGGAAGTTGCCCACCCGCGTCACCCGCGGATCGTTCTCCATCGTGGCGCGCAGGGTAATTTCATCTTCTGGTTTTTGGTGCATGGATCGGAATTTATAGATCCGGAATATGGAACCACCGCGCCCCAAACGAAGCTGTGAATAAAAAACCGGGAAACCGCTATCCAACGCAACTGCCAAAGCCAGGAACGGGAACAAAATCGCAAGGAGCACCATTCCAGCAATTCCACCGAGAATATCCACGAGGCGTTTGAACAACTCATAGAAACCACTGACTCGTACTTCATCGACAAACGAGCGAATGATCCAATCGGATTCCAGATGGTGAATTGGGACACGCCTCGTCATCTCTTCATATAAGATCGGCATGCGGGTTACATCCACACCGCGCTCTTGAGCATCCAGAATTGCTTGAAACGTGGCGCCTTGTATCTCACCATTAATGGCGATCACAAGAT
>Ga0180074_1000260_pt1 | contig 10534 bp, 3 predicted proteins | sample EasRiv366_16_10D_FD_121773 | JGI IMG/M metagenome (GOLD analysis project Ga0180074, IMG submission 121773) | Soil microbial communities from meander-bound floodplain in the East River, Colorado, USA - East River metaG ERMLT366_16_10D | ecosystem: Environmental > Terrestrial > Soil > Floodplain ...
AATTTCAAATTGTCAACAATAGATTGCTGGATTTGAAAAGCTACTTTAATTCCATGTACGTAGCAACCAATGATGTTCATTATCTTGATCGTGAAGATGTGGGAACTTATGAGCTTCTTAGGCATATTAAAGACCGTAAGAAGATAGGTTTCAAGGAACTGCAAGAGAAATCAATGGGTACCTATTACCTAAGAAGTACTGAGGAAATGGAAGCTATTTTTGGTGCTGTACCAGATGCTTTACGCAATACACTGCAGATTGCTGAAATGTGCAATATCCAAGATGAGAGCCAGGGCTATCCGGTACTATCATTTCGCGGATATCAAATTCCAAATTTTACTTTGCCTGAAAATACGGATCCTGATACATTCCTGAAGAGCGTATGTAGAGAAGGATTGCACGCTCGCCTCGACAAGAATATTACGCCTGAGATCATGAAACAACTTGATTATGAATTCGAAATAATCTCAAAAATGGGATGGTCTCCCCTGTTCCTTATTATGTGGGATCTTTGCCAATTTGCAAGAGCAAACGATCTTTGGTGGACCTTACGAGGCTCGGCAAATAGCTCTTTAGTTGCACACGTGTGTGGAATTAGTCATGTCAATCCAATTGACCATAAGTTGGTTTTTGAACGTTTCTTGAATCCAAATCGTATTTCAATGCCGGATTTTGATTTTGACTTCACTGCGCATGGTATTGTTGAAATAACCAATTACATTACAGAGAAGTATGGGAACGAAAGTGTTGCGAGAATCGCCGCATTTAGTGTTTTTGGAGCTCGCGATGCAATAAAGGAAACTGGCAATGTCCTTGGTATTCCTAAACCAATAATTGAGAAAGTTGTAGCATTCATTCCCAGGATTTCTGGATTAAGAAGTAGCATCAACAAATCTCTAGAAGATAATCCTGATTTTCAAAATTATTATCGATCACATTCACAAGCGAAGATACTGATTGACACTGCCGTTCCGATTGAAAATTTAGTGCGTTCTCTAACAATTCATTCATGTGGAATAATCATAGGGGATAAAATAAACAACATTATGCCCCTATCTCGACTGCCAAAACGTGTAGCGAACGTGGTAACTGGTGTTATGACCCAATTTGAAATGAGTGCAGTCGAATCCCTCGGATATCTTAAGCAGGATTTTATTAATCAACCGATTCTTTCGGTAATGCAACGTACATGCAAATTCATTAAGGAACATTATGGCATTGATTACAATCTAGAGAATATACCAATTGATGATAAATTAGCATTTGAATTGCTAAAGAAAGGAGAAACGACGGGTCTTTTCCAGGTAGAAGGAAAGGGAATCAGAAAGATATTAAGGCAAATAGAGCCGAGCAACATAGATCATATCTCAGCTGTTATAGCTTTATATCGGCCCGGTCCTATGCCTTTTATCCCTGATTATATTGCTCGAAAAAAGGGTGAGGCTGAGGTTGAATACAGACATCCTGATCTAGAGCAGTTCTTTGGCGATACCTACGGTATACCCGTATATCAGGAACAACTAATGCGGATGATACTGAAGATAGCTGGCGTGCAGCCAGATAGTGAAGATGAGTCAATCGGATATACTCCTTCGATGGCAGATGAATTAAGGAAATCTATAAACAGAAAGCAAAAGGAACAATTAATGATGCATGAAGAAACCTTCATTTCTGCAGCCATATATAACGGTTACAGACCATCGGTTGCTGAAGCAATATACAATGACTGGAGGGAATTTGCTCGATATAGCTTCATAAAAGCTTATGCAATTGACTGCGCAAGGATAGTGGCTCAGAATGCGTTCCTAAAAGCAAACTATCCTGAGGAATATATGGCAGCTTTAATTTCTGAAAGAATTATCCTCAATAAATCTGGAAGCTATTATGTGTCTGTGGCAAAGTGCATGAATCTTTGGATTTGTCCACCAGATGTAAATGTGAGTGAAATAGAATGCTTTGTTGAGTATACAATAGAATCAAAGGGATCAAAATCTATTCGTCTTGGGCTCGCAACAATAAAACACCTGGGGTATAAGGCTGCGCGACAACTAGTAGGAGAACGACAACATTCGGGCATTTTTACCAGCCTGGCTAACTTTCTTGAGCGATGTACGTTCATTACTAATAAGTTGTCGATCCGAGCATTATATGAGGCAGGAGCCTTAGACTGCTTATTAGAATTGGAATCCGAACACAATATTGACACATTTATTGAGAGTCTGCACACTCTTGAGAGCATTTAGGAGCTTCATAATGCCACCAACTGCTAATAGTCATGAAATTTATGTTTCTTATGCCTGGAAAGGTGAAAGTGAAAGAATTGTTGATCAGCTTTGTCAGGCATTGGCTGTCAAGGGTTATAGGATTATCCGTGATAAAAGCGCAGTTACCTATAAGGACAGTATCAAAGATTTCATGGATCACATAGGAAGGGGCAAATTTATTATTGCGGTTATCAGCAATAAATACATGAAATCTGAATACTGCATGTACGAAGCCTATCGCATGTTCCAATCACCGTTTTTCCAGGAGCGAGTTTTCCCGATAGTTTTAGCCGATGCGGATATTTTCACTATACGCGGGCAGGTTGCCTATTTGAAGTATTGGCAAGCGGAATATAAAACCTTGGAGACAGAATACAGATCCGTGGCTGCATCGTCACCTACGATGGCAGCGCCCATGGCAGAACGTCTACGGGATATAGAAGTCACAACCCGCTATATTAATGATTTCATGGCAGCTGTTAGTGACATGAATGTACTCACAAGTCAGATCCACATAGAATCAAATTTTAGTCAATTGATTTCGGCTGTCGAATTGCGGATGACAGACGTCGAAGGCAAACAGGAGGTAAGCATGTCAGATGATCGCAAAGTGGAAACCGGAGGTGCATACATTGCCGGCAATGTCGACACAGCTGGTGGTGACTTTGTTGGACGTGACAAACACATTCATGGCATTGAAACAAATATTGAAATTGGGGGAAATGTCAGTGGCTCGAATATTATTGCAGGCAATAATAATGTTGTGACCAACAACTCCTCGGTGCAAAACATCTTTGGCTCAGTCTATGAAGCCATCGAGAGGTCTGCACGTATTACGCAAGATAAGGAAGATCTTAAAGCAGAAATTGAGGAAATCGAAGCAACCATAGATCAAGGTAATTCTGTAGACGAGAACTGGCTCGCTCGTCGCCTACGTAATCTAAAGAAAATTGCTCCAGACATTGCCGAGGTCGCGTTGTCGGCTTTGGCAAGTCCAGGTGCAGCTGTGGCTACAATTATCAAGAAAATAGCGGAGAAAGTAAAGACAGAGCAATAAATCGATGAATTTTCGATCGCATTTATGAGAAATGCTTCCTGAACTCTTCGACTGCTTCGCGTATTGGACGGCATTCACAGAACGCGCTCACGGCTTTGGCCGACGTGGGTGAGCAAAGCTTTGCTGCGTGCGCGCCAAAACTTGTGTGGGTTGGAGTGAAACGGGCATGCCGGTACTAAAAGCGAATTTACATGTTTGTGCATGGGAAAAGCGGGAAGTATTTGAGAGCCTGTTTTGACCAGAAGTGGATAGCGGTCATTGAAGCCAAATCCGAAGCAATAACCGATAATCTAGTTGGGCAACAGAGGCTAGAGCAGGTCTAGTTACAATCCGGTAAGAATATAGGCGTGTTATTGCGGAACTTTGGAATCTTCTTATTAAAGTGTTTCTTTGAGTAACTTTAGGGCCACCATTGACGTACATTTTCCACAGCTCTAAATGTCTCATCTACTGCAGCTTGTCCACCTAATCTGTGCACAGCAGGCATCAGTCCACGAAGATACCAAAAAACATCTTGTCGCATGTCATCTCTAAAACAAGACCAAATAGCACACCAGCTAGGGTAGATTTGGTCATTTGGCAGCCTTGTCAAAAGCCTTCCTAAGATTTGAAAACCCCTCATTTGAATAATATTTTTGCCTTTCATTTTTAGAGTTGCTTCGACGAGCGATCGGAGCATATCTACTGACACATAATCTATGCTTTCTAAAGTGAGTAATATCTGCAGTACGGCGTTATCGCGGTTGTCCTGCTCTTCTATTAATTTAACGACGTTGAGTGCTTCCTGGATATAAGTTGCTTTTGCCAGTTTTTTGCATAGGACCACCAAAGCCTTATCTCTGAGATCCCGTCTGTGCAGTAGAGGGGGATCATCCTCATAAAGGCCCCCAATTAGTTGTACAGTATGTTTGACGATCAGATGCCGGAGTTTATTAGGTGTTCTACCGATGATGCTAGTAAAGAATTCGACCTGAAAATACTTTCCTGCCGTTTTATCAACTACTTTAACTGCATCCAAAATGATATCCTGCGGTATCTCTTGACATAAAATATCAAGTGCGGATTCAACCGACCAAAATGAAGCATACTTATTCACGAGCTTGACAAGACAAAGTAGCCAGAGTTCTTTTTTGTCTTCTTCGTCTGTCAGTTCTTTTGAGAACCGGGTATCGGATTTTAGGAGATCTAAAGTTGCTTTTGTTTTGAAAATGTGATGGAAAATAAGTACTTCATATGCCTCTACAACGGCTTCGAGTGCCATATAACGTGCAAAGACAGAAACTAGCAAATCAGGACAACCTATTAGGAGCTCAGTTGCTTGTTCTACTAGCATATCCAATTGGCTAAGGGATAATTTTCGAACAATTTGCGTCAGCCTTCTAATCTTTGGATTTGGGGTGTCGTGAACCAATCTATATCTTGGTGTATTGCCTGCCAAGAGAATATGTATAGCATCATCTACAAGGCCGAAATCTTCTAAAGCTGCCGCTATCCGTTCACGTATCCTGTCAACCTTGTCTTGCTTTCTCTCGAGAGAGTATTTATCAGAAGGGGATGATGCATCAACTTGACGGTCTGAAGCCGCAGTTTGTAGATTGGATCGAATATCGTCCTCAACCTCAGAAAGGACCTTTTGAACATCGTTCAGAAGTGTTCTTTGCTTGATAGGTGGCAAACGTCCGATCAGTACCCCTACCATAAGGGCCCTCTGAAGCGAATTTAAGTTCTTCTGTGCCTCTTCCAACGCCTTCTCAACAATTGAATCTGGTAGATATGATGCTGCATCTGCAAAGAAGAGATCCTGTTCAGCATATAGAAATCTATTCGCTACTTGTTTGAATATAAATCTTCGGCGCCTTTCGTCTTTAGCAACAGACATAATTGCCGCGAGACTGTTCCCTGGAAAATATAATCTATCCATCCAAAACGCATTTTTTGATTTTTCTTCTTTCGCGATTTTTACAGCAGATTGAAAGAGATTCTCATTTAGATAGGGCATAATATCAACAAGTGCCCATGTTCGTACTCGATCGCTCATAGCTGGAACCGAAGATAACACTGCAGGGAGCATATATTTTCGCAGTTGGTCGGAGGCGTATGGAATCAAGCCAGAATAAAACCATGCTTGATCTTTCCAGTCATCGATGTTCTCACTCATTGAGAGTAATATTTCTATCGAATGTTTATCTTTTGAGCTCTCGATTTCTTGAGTAAACCAAGGAACGATAAATCGTAGTTCTTTTTTGCGTTCCTCCGGAGGAAGTTGCAAGAGGAGTTGCAAAATCACCCTGAAGGTGAATTCTCGTTCACTTCCCTCAAGTATAGGCATCATTTCAGTAAGAAGGTGTATACGTTTAGAAGGATTAACTGTAGCAAGCGATTTGTTGAGTTTCCGTTGGTACTCCGGAAAACGCTCAGGGCACAACTGATAGTATTTGTAAAGTGAGATCATCCATGACTGTTTTAATACAAGACTTTCATTATCTGCTTGTTTATTAAAGAATTTCACTATGCTGCCGAATAAGTCCATCGCCATAGGTAATAATGGCAGGAGATCCTCTGATGCTTGGAATTCACCGGCTTTGATTCTCGTGAAGATGTGTTTCCACCATTGCCATCGAGTTGCACTCTCTGCATGATCAACGATCAGACATGCCAAATTCTTCTTTTTTTCAGTGGGCAAGTAGTTCAAAAGCGTAACGGTATTTTCCATGAGTTCGTCAATTTCATCTTGCCAGACATGACCAACAGCGAAGCTAAAGTATGCAAAACTCAAATAAAATGCTATCTCTTGTATTGACTTCTCGATTAAGCTCTGACGAGATTTTGGGGGAAGGTAGGGAGCTAGCCGAGAGAGAACATAGATTTTATTTGCGGGGCCAGGAAAGGCTCGTGAATAGATGTCTAGCAAGACCAAGGCTAAACTATGGCTCAATCGAGGGAGAAATGCCTCTAGGACTTGCGCGTTAATCAGGGGAAACTTCCAAACCTCTGGCTCCTCTATGTCGATGGATCGGATGGAGAGGATCAACTGTATGATTTCAGCGCACTGCAACTCCCGATTTCGCGCATTCTCGGCTGGTAGAAATAGCAGAAGTGCTTGCAGTCGATCGACTGGGTTCTGAAGCGATTTAGCATATTGAAGCCCGGCCTGTCTTGCTTCAGCTGCAATGGCAACCAATCTACTATAGAGCTCAATTTGAATGGGAGGTTCTTGTGCCTCCACCTGTTGAAAAGCCTCTTCCGAATATCCAAGCCCGATCAGATGTTTGAGCATCTCTCCCAATTCGACAACCAGCTGTTGGGCGCGAGATCCACTGTATTTTCCGACCTCTCCCGAAAATTCTCGCGACACATCTCGGAGAAGGTCTCCCTCTTCTTGCGTCAATTGGTTGATGATTGACAATAAGGCACGGCCGCGCTTTTCAGGATTTTGGATTGCTTTTGTATAGAGTTTGATTTGTTCATAATCCCAGATATGATTTTCGAGCAGCCAAGGTAATAACTCTGGAACAGTATTATTGAGATGAGAATTTATTGAGGCTCGGACTAGTGCATATTGAATTTGAAGAGCGATGCACTTAGCATTATGCGTACCCTGCTCGGCCAATCTCCAGGCTATATCGTTATCATGTAAGTATCCTGGAAGATTATTTGAGTCTTTATGTGCAACATACCACACATTTTCCTTAAAAGATTGCTGTTGTAATCGGAGTTTTGGGGAAAATAGGTTGGAAAGTCTTCTTTTTTGTGGGACAGATATTTCAAAGTAACGTTCACGAGTTAGCTTTAATAATTCGTGAATCTGCTCGGAACGATGACTGTTCACTAGGTGCGTAATAAGGTAATTCAAGCCATATTGGTGGTTTTGTTCCCGAAGTGGATCTTCCTTCAAGCCATCGAGAGTTGTTCCCCATCCTCCCCAAGAGTTGAAAAAGTAATCTGCTATCCTTCCATTGGCGTTTCTCACTGCTCTCGATGTTTCGTCAATCAATATTCTCTCGGAATCACTCAGTGTGTCACGATTTACCTCACCGCTTAAGAATTCGTTCAATGTTGCGTGATAAAACCGATATCGATTTTCGCCCTCTTTTGATTCAGATACTATCAACGGCTTCCACATTTCCTCCACTATCCTAGTTAAGTGAGAATCAGGCTGGTTGATGGCTGACCAGTTCCGCAAGACAGACAAAGAGATAGGTTCTTTTGCTGTAGCTAATGTGGCAAGAATAGGCAGTAAAACATTATTCCATTGTTCTATGTCTTGCGTACGATAGGTCAACCAGAAGCGCGCATAGTACTGAATTATTCCATCTGGTAATTCAGCTAAGTTTAAGGACTGGCCATCCTCAAGCTGGCTTTCAATACAGTGAACGTAGATCCATAATCCATGAGACTTTTCGGTAAGTATCTTGGAAAACTGTGTTGATGTAAATCCTGTTTGGGCGAGTAAGCTGATCACCTTGGGACGTTGTATAAGTCCCTCAATATACATTTGAATGTCGGCAAAATTTTCTTTGCTCTCTATATCTAGTTCCAGAATCTTCCTTGGCGCATCAACATCCAGCGTAGCAGGTACCGGTCGTTGAGAAACAATTAAGTAGACTCCTTTAGGCAGTGTCTTCGGAAGACCCATAGCGTTGTGCCCGTAAGGTGTTCCTGCCTCATCCAAGCCGTCCACGACAATAACAATTTTTTCTTGCGGCTTTAGCTGGTCCCTCTTGGATGCCGCCTGGAAGATGATAGTCTGTAAAAAATCCGGTCGAATAGTACTCCGAGGTAAAAAGCCCTGAGCTGTATAAGACTCAAGCTGCCAGTCACGAATTAATTGTGTTGCTAGATTCAGCATCGCGCTGGTTATCCCGCCGATCCCCGGGGTCAAGGAAGCAAAGTTATGCACATAAAACCTTTGCTTTACGAGATGTGCTAGGAAGGCTGACTTACCTGCACCAGCCACTCCTCTAAGAATAAAAAGACCTCGATCATAATTGTTTAAGAACTCATCAATCTCTGAAAGTAACCATTCCCGACCTTGAAAACGATCAATACGTAGGCTTTCGAAGAAACTCAAAGGAGAAATGAAAGAATCTCGTAGGCTTTCATACTGTCCGGCAAATACCAGATTATGATCTCCATTAATAATTATGCTCTGGACTACATTGCCCGCGATATTGATGTTGTGATCACTCATGAGAACACCCTACAACGCTCATACTTTATATCTTCTTAATTATGGATAGTATACGCGATAAATATATGACCTGCGATCTAGATCTCTCTAAGCTAACCTGTATCAGCACGTGGTACTTTCTACAGAATCAATTGTGGATTGACGTTGAGGCTTAGGCTGCATCTACGTAATCGAGTAAGGATGCAGCTTTTTCGATCTCGCTTCCGCCAGGTGCGCCGTATTTCGATGCAGTTTCAATAGAGTGTCCAAGCATTTTGGATCGTGTCTCAATGTCAACTCCTGCCTGGCGTAGCAAGAAAGCACATGTGTGGCGCAAGATGTGAGGGGTCACCGAGTCCTCAATGCGAGCTCGTTGTCCCGCTTCCGCGATCATATCCTGCATTGCACGGATGGACAATCGCTCGCCTGGTTTTCCACGAAGACGAATGAAGAGCGGAGAGTTCCTGTCATTGTTGATTCCAAGCTCGGTGCGTATCACTAGCCACGCCTGCAGTGCTTTACGTGCTGGGAGGGGGATTGATGTCCTGCGTTCTCTGAATCCCTTGCCTTTGCGGATATGGAGCGATCCAGATTTTTCTTTGAGTTCGATGTCAACAATGTTGAGCTTGAAGACCTCCTCTACGCGCGGGCCAGCATACATAATCAGAAACGCAATCGCCTTATCGCGCACTAGGCGGTTCTGTGTCTCCCTGGCAACATTCTCCTCAATATCTTTACTGCGTTTGCGTTTTGTGGTTTTGTCGAGCCAAGGCTGTTGAAAGACCGCCTCGAATCGAGATCGATCCCGATCATTCAAGCCGCGCGGCTCGGGTTCGGCCTTCTTCGGCAAACGCAAGCCATGCATGGGTTCGTGATCAATTGCCTTCGATGCCTGTAGGAATTTGATGAACGCCCGCAGAGCTGAGACTTTGCGTAAGACGGTGGAGTTTTCGGTCCGCTTTTCCAGATGACCAACGTAATCCTGAATCAATTTTTTATTGAGTGCAAACGGGTCTTTTCGTAGATATTCGATGGCGAGCGTCTCACCTTCGGTCTGCTTCCACCATCCCAGAAAATCGTTCACGTCGTGAACATAGCCTTTAACGGTTTTTTCCGATGCGCCTGCCCGCGATCGGGAGGGCAGGGCGGCGGTGTCCATGTAATCCTCGAAGGCTTGGATGATATTCTTTTGTTTAGGGGTCATCGTATGCATCTCCGCATTTGTGAATTCTGGATTTTACGCAGTGAGATTGACATCATCCTGACTGCGTAATTGAGGATTATTTACCTCGATTATACAATATCACAGCGTACAATGCTAGTTGTACGCAGTCAGAATAACACATCAAAAAGTCATATTTTCTCTTTCAGAAGGGTTGTCGTGTCTCAAAGATAAGGCTCTCCCGCACTTTCCGTGAATTGTCATTACGGAGACGCACTGGTCGTTGGAACTCTGACAATACTTTTGTGAATGACGCGCTGCTTTAGTAGATCAAGCTTTGCGCGCCCTTGCATCTGGCGTTTGATGAGTTTCAAACGATTGACCTGTCCCTCAACCTGGCCATTACTCCAGGGTTGCGAGAGAGCCATTTTCACAGCCTCATAATCTCTTCTCAATCCGATAGCGAAGTTTTTCATACCGGGCACGATACCCCTCTCTGCTCGATGTAACCAGTCTTCAAATCCATCAGCAATCCGTTCTCGAACCATTTTTTGAAAACCTTGCGCCAGTTCATATGCATTATTTATTTGATTCGAAGATCGGCATAAATGCTGAATAATCTTTTTCTCCTCTTCATCTAATTTCTCTGCAGGCTTTCCTAATAGAAATGCAGCTTTCGATACCGGTAATTTTGAAGGCGGAGCTTTCGGGGCTTCATGCGCGTACTGGTGAGTACAAGTCGGACCGCGCAAATCGGCCACATACCGAGTAATTACTTTGTAAGAGCCTTTGTAGCCAAGCTTGCTCAGTTCAAGGAATAATTGCTTGGGGCTCCGCGTGCCTTCATCCCAACGTTTTGCGATATATTGTTCAAAGCCCAA
>Ga0180074_1000261_pt1 | contig 10489 bp, 12 predicted proteins | sample EasRiv366_16_10D_FD_121773 | JGI IMG/M metagenome (GOLD analysis project Ga0180074, IMG submission 121773) | Soil microbial communities from meander-bound floodplain in the East River, Colorado, USA - East River metaG ERMLT366_16_10D | ecosystem: Environmental > Terrestrial > Soil > Floodplain ...
GTCCGCGAAAATCTGGATATTGCGCGACGTTTGCACGCAATCCAGAATCCCAAAGTAGTGGATGAGGTCATCGAACGACTCGCGCTCGCCTCTTACGCCGACCGAAAAGCTGGTACGCTTTCGATGGGCAATCTCCAACGCCTTGGGCTGGCGCGCGCGTTACTGCATGAACCTAAACTTTTGATCCTCGACGAACCCGCCAACGGACTCGACCCCGCGGGCGTGGTTGAAATTCGCGAGTTGCTGCGCAGCCTGGCCCACGATAAAGGTGTGACCATCTTCATGTCCAGTCACATCCTCACCGAAGTGGATAAGCTCGCCACGCGCATCGGCATTATTCATCGTGGGAAGTTGATCGAAGAACTCGATACACAAAAGCTGGAAAAATTACGAGCGAGGCATTTGGAAGTGCAAGTGCGTAATATTGAGGCAGCGCAAATATGCCTGCAAAGTGCGGGGTATAAATACACGCTGAAAGACGAGACCATTATTCTCAATGATGCGCATTCCCTCTCCCGCCCTGACTACATCGCACACATTCTTGTCAATGCTGGCGTGGCTCCGACACGCCTCTCTATCGAACAACAAAATCTCGAAGAGCATTTCCTGCAATTGACAGGAGGCGCACAATGACAAACTTCTCCGCTGCACTCTGGGTGGAAATTCTCAAATTGCGCCGTTCCAAAGTTCCGCTTTTCACTGCGCTCGGCTTCTCCATTCCTCCCCTGATTGGCGGGCTCTTCATGATCATCTTGAAGGACCCTATCAAAGCGCAATCCTTGGGACTTATTAGCGCAAAGGCTCAACTTGCGGTTGGCACAGCGGAATGGTCTACCCTATTCAACATGCTCGCACAGGCAACTGCGGTTGGCGGAGGCATCATCTTCGCGGTTTTCACAGCCTGGGTCTTCGGTCGCGAATTTTCAGATCACACTGCCAAAGAACTGCTGGCGTTGCCAACTTCTCGCGAAGCTATTATTGGCGCAAAATTTATTGTTGTCACCATATGGACGTTATTTCTCACGTTGCTTTGTTATGTGCTTGGTCTCATCGTCGGGCAATTGGTCAATATCCCCGGTTGGTCTTCAGAATTATTTCGTTCCGCATCAGTTGATATCCTTGGCGCGGGCGTCTTAACGATTATCCTGTTGCCATTTGTGGCGTTCTTTGCCAGCGCTGGCAAAGGTTACCTGCCATCCATTGGCTGGATGATTCTCTCGGTAGTCATGGCTCAGATCGCGGCGATCACCGGTTGGGGCGATTGGTTCCCATGGTCAGTCCCAGCCGTATTCAGCGGCGCAGTGGGTCCGCGTGCCGAGTTTATGGGAGTGCATAGTTATGTCCTCATCACGTTTGCGAGTCTCATCGGTCTTGTCGCAACATTTTACTGGTGGCGCAACGCCGACCAGACAAAATAAAGGAAATCTATGAGTGACTCTATTCTCACCCAACAGCATGAAAATATTCTGGAAATTGCGCTCAATCGACCAGAAGCCTACAACGCTCTAAATCTTGATGTGATGATGATGTTAAGTGATGCGCTGGCATCTGCCGCCACGGATGATTCCATCAAGGGCATTATGCTCACTGGCAAAGGCAAAGCCTTCTGCTCAGGCGGAGACTTGAAATGGATCAGCCAACAGGTTGCAGATGCTGGTTCCACGCTTCATCGACTTGCACCGCAGTTTCATATCACGATCACAGAAATTCGCCGCATAGGGAAACCAGTCGTCGCGGCGATCAACGGCATCGCGGCGGGTGGAGGCTTTTCGCTGGCACTAGCGTGTGACTTCCGCGTAATGACAGAGTCGGCGGTGTTGCGTCAAGCCTACACCTCCAGCGGACTCAGCATCGACGGTGGCGGCACGTTCGCGTTACCACGTCTCGTCGGCTTGGCGCGCGCACTCGAGATTGCTGCATTTGACCAGCCGATTTTAGCTGCGCAGGCTTTGGCATGGGGCTTGGTCACAAAAGTGGTTCCAGACGACAAAGTCGTTGAAGAGAGTTTGTCCATGTTGCAGGGGTTGGCAAAATCTGCGTTACATTCGTTTGCCTGGTCAAAGCGATTGCTAACTGAATCCCTTAACAACACCCTTGAAACTCAACTGGAATTGGAACGTCAGGGCATTAGTGACTGCGCCCGTCATCCAAACGGACAAGAGGGCATCAAAGCGTTCGTTGAAAAACGCAAACCAATTTTTTGAAAATCCCCGTTCACTAGATATTCAATATGACCAAACTCGCCATCCTATCCGACATCCATGGAAATCTACCCGCCCTCGAAGCGGTGCTTTCCGATTTGAAGAACTTTGCGGTAGACCAGATTATTGTTGCAGGAGATGTCATCAATTTCGGTCCGTTCTCAAACCAAACTGCGAAAATCGTCATTGAAAACAACTGGCCCGTGATTCGCGGAAACAATGAGTATTTCCTGCTGGATTCCAACACACCACGCGCACATGCTGAATGGAGCGATCCGATTCTGTTTGCGCCAACTCTTTGGACAGTTCAACATTTCGACCCCAGACTAAAAAGTATTATTTCAACATGGCCAGACACTATAAACTTAAGATTTGACGGCACACATCCTATCCAACTTTTTCATGGTACACCAAATAGCTCATGGGACCCCATATTTTGGACAATGACTGACGCAGAAATAGAAAATATATTATCCAGCGTTGAAGCTAATTACGTTATTTGTGGGCATACACATTTACCAATGGACCGTAAATCAGGCAGGTGGCAAATCTTTAATCCAGGGTCTGTGGGTGTTCCACTAGATGGTATCCCGTCTGCAAGTTATATGATGTTGGAAGGTGATAAACAGGGATGGAGACCCATTTTTCGAAGAATACCTTTTAATTATGATGCGATCTATGAAGAATTTGAAGAGTCAGGATTTAATAAAGGGTGCGGTCCCATCGGCAGCTTGGTTGTTGAACTCTATAAACGGGCACGTCCAACTTTCGGCTTTCTAAAATGGCGGGAAATCCATCGACCAAACTCAAATCTATCATTTGAACTGGTAGATGAGTTTTTTAAAGATGATGAGTGGTGGGATTTTATGCAACCTGCCTATCATATCAATCGAGAATAATTTAGCATTAAGTCGCAAAAATTGCTATCAAATTGGAGAATTAACTGATCATTAGAATGTGGCAAGGCAGGGTGCCCGCATCCAAGGCAGACGCATATCATGAATTCTTGAACCAACGCGCCATTCCTGATTATCAAGCCATCAGTGACTCATTATGAGATTATTGGTCAGTCCTGAATTTTGATTCAATATGACGAACTACACTAGCTAACTGCAAGAGATTATCCATGTACATCATCCTTTGGGAATATCAGGTCAAACCGGAAAAACGAACCGAGTTTGAGAAAATTTATGCAGCCGATGGTGCGTGGGCAGAATTATTCAAAAAAGGTACGGGGTATCTGGGCACTGAGCTATTGTATAAGGCAGATCAGCCCATGCGCTTTCTGACGATCGACCGCTGGGCATCAAAGCAAGCTTATGAAACCTTTCTTACCCACTGGGCAAGCGAATATAAATTTCTAGATGCACAATGCGAAGGTTTAACCGAACAGGAATCCTTGCTGGGGACTTGGAACTCTACTGCATAGAAAAGACACATCTCTTGGCTTGATTGCATGGGCGACTTGCACACCTGCGGCTCCATCCGTTTACATGATCTCCAGAAATCGCAGATATTTTTGCGGCTATTACGTCTCCCCCACAGGCATACTACGCGAGATCGCCATTGAAGCACGGCAAATTGGAGCGGCAACCGTCTAAAAATCTGCATATTAAAAGAGTGACGGTTGAAACAAAACGACTGACGCGCCCGTCAATAATAGTACAATACCAACAATCTGGAATAGATAACCAAGACAAATTAGTTTTCGGGAACAGTATATGGCAAAAATCCTGATCGTGGACGATGATATTTTAATAACGGGCTTGATGCAAACATTGGTCACCATGGATAAACATGAAGCCATTATTGTGAATGATAGTAATGAGGCGCTGGATGTGGCAGTATCCGAAAATCCAGATCTGATCACACTGGATCTGATGATGCCGGGGCTTTCAGGCTATGATCTTTGCGAACTCCTGCGGGCTGACCCACAATTTGACCATACCCCGATCATTATTATCAGCGCCAAAGAGGATACCCAAAGCAAGGAGAAAGCATTCAAATTGGGGGCAACGGAATATATCAACAAACCCTTTGATATCGATCATTTCCTAAAGACAATTGCAAGGCTAACTTCGTAAACATCCCGCCCAGCGCCCCAACTCACAACAAAATTGCGACAAACAATTCTGAAAAGGTTCATTTGTTTTTCTTGTCGTTTACAATCTTTCAGCGTATCATTGTAAACATCACAATCGGAAAGCATAGGCATAAAGAAAAGCGAATATGACAAAAATCCTCATCGTAGATGATGACAAAGGTGCCACAGATCTCATTGAGGTGATCTTGATGTCATCAGGCTACGAGCCCATCACAGTCAATGACAGCTCCAAAGCCATGGAAATGGCTGACAAGATCAAGCCCGACATGATCCTACTTGACTTGATGATGCCAGAGCCAACAGGCTTTCAATTATGCCGGATGCTGCGTGCCAACCCCAGTTTTAGAACCACGCCCATTATCATCATCACCGCGCTGGATAATACCGATAGCCGGGTGGTTGCGATTGGCGCCGGGGCAAATGGCTTTCTGCGGAAGCCTTTCCACGTCAGCGACCTCACCGAAAAAGTTAGAGATTTCCTCAATTAATGGATCAGAGCAAGAATTCAATAATCTTCTGTAACAGAAGATTATTTTTATGCATGGTGAACACAGTATGCCACTTTCCAACATCTACACAAAAGCCCTGATCATTTCTCCGACCGCCATTGATGAAAACGGTCACGTCAACAACGTGACTTATGTGCAGTGGATGCAGGATATTGCGGTTGAGCATTACACAGCCATCGGAGGCATAGAAGCCCAGGGACCGGATGCCACCTGGGTAGTACGCGAGCACAAGATCGAATATCTGCTCCCCGCTTTTGTTAATGAGGAAATTGAAATTAGAACCTGGGTGGAAAATATCCGCCGCGTGCGCTCGCTGAGAAAGTATGAGTTTGTGAGAAAAGCCGATGGGAAAACACTGGTCAAAGGGGAAACGGATTGGGTGTTTCTGGATGTGAAGACGGGCAGTCCACGCGCGGTGCCGGAAGAAGTGGTAAAGATCTTCGCACAAACCTGACAGGTTTTCGAAGAACGACCATCTGCATACATACAAGTCCACGCATAAGTTCAGTGAGGACAGGCACAAATAAAACCTGTCAGGTTTTATTCACCAATTTTTCGTACACCTTCACCAACTTCTTCTGCGATTCGTGCCAGGTGAATTTCGTCAACGCTCGTTCGGTCGCAGAGTCAGCCAAACGCTTCGACAACTCCACATTGTTCAACAACATCAATACTTTATTTGCCAGATCTTCGGGATCATTGGGCGAAAACAACAACCCATCCACATCTTCGCGGACGAGTTCACGCACGATCGGCATATTCGACGCAATCAATGGGCGCGACGACGCCATATATTCCAACACCTTGATCGGGCACGCGCCCTGTGTCACATTGCGGTCGTTCAAGCCCAACGGCGCAACACAAATATCAGATTCAGCGATCAACGCCGGGACTTCATGATGCGGCACCGCGGACTGGACAAGCACGCTTCCTTCGACCCCCAGCTTGCGGATGTGCTTCGATAAAATTTTTCTCTGCCTCGACCTCCCCCGCCCAACGATATGGAGCCGAACAGCTTGCTGTTCGAGAATCTTCGGCAACGCCTTGATGACGACTTCGAGTCCCTGCCAATCTGCGAGGGTACCGATATAAAGCAACGTTGGAATCCGTCCATCACGCGAAGGCAATGGCGATGGGGAAAAATCCGAAGGGCTGACTCCGTTTGGGATGACCGTGATCAGCTTCCGGCTGAGTCCGAGCGAGGCGATGTAGTCACGAGTCACACTCGAAGGGCAGATAATCGCGTCGCTTAAGTGCAGAGTCGCAATTTCCTGTTCCTTTATTTTCGCCAGCAATTCCTGATCGAGTCCGGGGTAATGATATTTGAGTTCGATGGAAGGCAGTCCATTTACTTCAAATAAAGTTTTGTAGCCAAAGCGTTTCTTGTTTTGGGCGATGTGGATACCATCCCAGATATTACGGTAATGGACAACATCATATTGCGCCGTCGCTAAATGCGCGTACACCATCTTTCCAAAATGGACAGCCCGCGCCAAAAAATTTTGAGTGAGGTCCTGCGAGATACGTGTGACATTGGCCCCATCAAGGATATCTTCGGTCGGGAGCAAGCCATCGTTCGGAGTCATCAGATGCACATCCAACTGGCTATTGACGAGCCCGCGAATGTTATGCAAAATATGTGTGGAGGCGCCCTTTGGGCTTGGTACAATATCAAAGGCAGTATAGAGCACGCGAGTCATAGTTGGATTATACGTCATTGGAAAGCGGCGACAATACAGTGTAGCAAGGAGCATTATGGATGCATTGATTTGTGTAGGTGGAATACTACTCGTTTTTGTTCTGATCATTTTCTTCTATTTACTTAACACCGCGCGCAAGAAGGTCGCACCCGCGAACACATTAGGCAAAAAAGATTACCTGCCTATTTACATATCATTGGCAGACAAGCCGCAGTCCATTATGCAAGGCATGGATAAATTAAAGGTCGATGTGATCAAAACCGAACAGGCGGGCGATAAGTGGCGTTGGGTACCTATGATCATTTTCTTTGTCGGTGTGGGTTTGATGTTCATTGACCTATTCCTAATGGTGTTCGGATACATATCGTTCATCTTTATTGCAGGTGGTATTGCGCTGTGGATCGCTGCGATCGTCATGGCGCGCGGCCTGCGCAAAAGTGACCTGTACGATTTTTCGCCGCGCTACAACGGGACAAAAAGTATTCTACATACCTTGCGTGATGACCTGCGCCCCAACACAACCTATTTAGGACATTTAGATCTCACCGGCGCCCTGCTCTCCACCAAAGTAGCGCGCACTTCAAAAGACACACAGGATCGCACTACTGAATATTTCCGCGATGAATGGTTCGCATTGAAAGCAAAGCTATATGATGGCAACATCCTGCGCGTCTCTGCCATTCAAAAGTCAAAGAAACGCAAATCCTATTGGAAGCGCAGTCGCATTAGCGGCAAGATGAAAAGCAAACCCGAAAAATTCAAGGGCACAGAGCATGACCTCAAAGTGCGTATCATTGCGAACCCTGAGGTGTATACCATTACCAGAACCAGCCCCAACTTCAAGCAAGGCTTGAACATCGGCAAATTCACCGTCAGTCAATTGAGCACAGAAGGCGGCATCATTTCATTTGTCGCCAGTTCCCCGTTCGAAGAAGTGGAACATGAAAACATTTTACAGGTCATCCAATCTGCTTATTCCCTGCTGCAAAGAAAGGCTGCATAAATGAGTCGCAAAATCATTCCGTTTATCGTTGCATTTGTATTGGTTTGTTTGGTCATGGCGGTTTCAGGCGTCTTCGCATTCAGCGGAGCGGTGACTGCCGAAAAATTTGGAGGCGATGTGGTGTGGTCTCAGTCTTACTCCACGGCTGAGAGTATGAAGGTCATCAATTTAATGGGGGATGACCAGGATGAACTCTTCATTCAAAACACTAGTAACGTCACGCTTTTCGATGGCAGCGGCAATACACTACTGAGTCAGGATTATCAATATCCCAAGACCACGCTCGGCGATGTGAACGGCGATAACAAGGAAGACATCGTGGTCTTTTATCTCGGCGATCTTGGTTATTCTGTGGATGTGATCTCGGATGGCAACATCAAGACGCTCGCACAAAACCTAAGCATCGGACTTCCCGCACGCGTGATCGTGCTCCGCTTCGCTGCTGGACCTCAAATTGTTTTGGGCGATTCTAGCGGCGGACTCTTGTCCTTAGATCTGAGTGGACAACCCGTGTGGACTTACTCGGTAGGAAGTGAGGAAATCCGCGGCATGGATGACGCGCTTATTGGCGGAAAAATGCACCTCGCGGTGGCATCGCATGATGGCTGGGTCGCAGTGTTGGATAGCGATGGCAAAGCCGTGTGGAACACGAATCAGGAAGCCCTGCGTAGGATGCGCGCTTTCGATCTCAACTCCGATGGCAACAGTGAAATTATTACCGGCGGCGAGTATGGCGCACATTTCGTCTATAACGCTGTGGATGGAAGTCAGATGTACACACAAGGCATGGGACAGGCCGTCTCCGAGGTCCGCGTGGTGGAATTGAACGGCGAGCCTTCTTCGCGCGAATTTGTGGTCGGTGGAAAAGACGGCGGTGTTTGGGCTTTTTCTTTTGACGGTACAACCGCAAAGCAAATGTGGTCGGGATCTCTATCGGACAAGGTCACTGAAATTTCAGGCATTGACATTGACGGCGATGGCACAGAAGAAGCTGTCATTGGTGACGAGAGCGGGAATGTGGCAGTGTTTACGGGTAACGGTACTCGCAATAATTTAGACTCACATTCAACCGGCATCATGCGTATTGATGTGGGTAAATTGAACGGTGAACGCTATGTAGTGATCGCGGATGGTTCAACGGTGGATGTAAATAAAGTCAACTTTAGTTCGATCCCCGGTTTCCAATATACGCCATTGGTTGTGGGCATCATTATTTCGGCTGTGATCCTGATCATCGCGGCGATCCTTGTATCCATTCCCAAAAAGCCAGAACTGAAGGTTTCATTTCAAGACAAAAGCAAAGAATCGCTGGCGGCTGAACGCCGCATGTTGAAAGAATCCATTGCGGATGTGGAGCGCTTGCGCAAAGCCGGCGAGGTGACTGGCGATGCGTATCTCGCGCGGCTTAAACGTCTGCGTGGTGATCTGGCTGATAATGAAGCTGCCTTCAAAACAGCAGGTTTCCCGATCAAGGTCGAGACGATCCAATGCCCGAACTGCGGCGGAACTCTCGAACTCGGCATGGATAAATGCGAATACTGCGGACAGGTATTGCTTTCATAAACACATGCTCTTGCGGGGCTAAGCCCCGCAAGAGCACACAACAAAAAACGCGCTCCAAGCTGGAGCGCGTTTTTTGTTGCATCAAATTTAATTACTGAACTTCAAACTCAATGGTTTCTACCCAATTGCCGTCGACATAAAGATCGATCTTATAGGTACCTACAGGCCAAGGGTCTGCGCCGCCACCTAGACTGAAATAATAGGTGTTATCGCTGCCTGTGATCTCGGCTGAATCGATCTCGGAGTTGGATTCGTATCCCTCGGCAGAGACCAATGTCCATACACCTTTGACAACCGTGCTTTCCGGCGCGTTGTTCAGATCAAAGTAGCAGTAGAAATCTGAGTCACTGGGCGAATATCCTTCCGTTGGAATGGTGTCATCCGCATCAAGTGATAAGTGCGCATTCGTGATATTCGCAGTTGTGACAGAGAATCCACTATTATCATTCTCATTGGTAGTCGGTGTATCAACAGTATTATCCCCGCCAGAAACCGCGTTGCATGCGAGCGACGCAAGCAACAATACAACTACAGCCAACATAATCATGATCTTGTTCTTCTTCATTTCAATCTCCTTTGGTTTTAGTTATTCGATCTCGATATAAATCCGTTTGTTGATCGCGCCTTTGCTTTTGTAATCAACAACCCGGATCTTACCTACTTCATTGGTATTACGGACGTGTGTCCCGCCATCGGCTTGTAGATCCAGCCCAACGATCTCAACTGTCCGCACGTGGGCAATGCCTTCAGGCAGAAGGTTGATCTTGGTACGGATCAGATCAGGAATGCGAAACGCTTCTTCGCGCGGCAGAATCTTGACACGGATCTCACGCGCTTCGGCAACTTCCTTATTCACAGCGAGTTCGATCTCACGCACCAGGTCACCGCGCATGGTTTCAAATTCAAAGTCCATGCGCCCTTTGAGCGGTTCCATATCACCGCCTGTAACCAGCGCACCGTAGTCTCGAAAGACAGTGCCACATAGCACATGTAAAGCGGTATGGGTGCGCATCAGCTTATGTCGCCGTACCCAGTCCAAAGTCCCGTGAGAGGCGGAGCCAACGGAAGGCAACGGTGAAGTTCCACCGAGGAAATGCAGAACATCGTCGCCCTGCTTCTTCACTTTATCCACTATATACACAATGCCACTGATGTTCAAAGATCCCAGATCACAAGGCTGTCCACCGCCGCCTGGGTAGAATGCAGTCTTATAAAGGACCACGGCGCGTTCATCCGGCAACACTGCGGTCACAGCGGCATCAAATTCCTGTAAATAAGCATCGGTGTGATAAAGTAACTCGGTCATAAGATCTCCATCGGCATAGTGTACAGCAAATGATAAAATCAGCCAATGGACGAATAGGCTATTACCCGGAGGCAATGATGAATCAAAAGCTTATTGTTATTGA
>Ga0180074_1000262_pt1 | contig 10487 bp, 12 predicted proteins | sample EasRiv366_16_10D_FD_121773 | JGI IMG/M metagenome (GOLD analysis project Ga0180074, IMG submission 121773) | Soil microbial communities from meander-bound floodplain in the East River, Colorado, USA - East River metaG ERMLT366_16_10D | ecosystem: Environmental > Terrestrial > Soil > Floodplain ...
ATTGGGGAACAAGTACGGCACGTTGAAGGGGAACACGCCGTTGGGTAGAGCGAGGTTGCCGCCGATACCGCAGACGAGAATGATCGCGCCGACGGCCAGTTGTTTCGGGTCGAAGAGGTTGACCTTCTCAGATTGGATGAGTGCAACGCCTTGCATGCCAATTACGCCGAAGAGGTAAATGCTCAATCCGCCGACCACGGCTGGAGGCAGAGTGTTTACCAGCGCCACCAATTTGCCGAAGAAGCCGAGCACAATTGCCATGGCGCCCGCTGCCATGAGGACGGCAGTGGAATAGTTGCGTGTGATCGCCATGAGTGAGTTGTTCTCACCGTAGTTCGTGCCGGCTGCGCCGCCGAGCATGCCGACCACAAGATCATCTGCACCGTCAGCAACGAGATTAAGACCAATGAGTTCCTTGATGTTGAAAGGCTTGCGTCCGAGTTCGGCGGCGAGTTCATCAATGTAGAGACTCATCTGGTAGAGGTGCGCCGTGGATTCGGGCACAGTGGCGATGAAGATGAGCGCGATGCTCAACGCCATACCCCAGGCATCTGGGTTGTTGAAAGCGGGGAAAGTGAACTTGGGCATTTCAAGCCAGTTGGCGCTGGCAACCGCATCAAAATGTACCAATCCAAATGGGATGGCGACAAGATAACCGAAAATGGCGCCGAGCAAGATCGGTAACATGCCGATCAACCCTTTGCCTTGCAGGTAGACCGAGAACATAATCGTAGCGACTAGAGTGATGAAAGCGACTGTCCAAGTTTGGGCGGCGATCTCGGGGGCAGCCCAGTTGCCAGCATTGCCGAGCGCTGCTCCAGCTAATGCTACGCCAATAACCATTGCCATCGAGCCGGTAACGATCGGAGGCAGGACGCGGTCGAGTGCGGCTTTACCGATGCGCATGATGAGCAAGCCGATCAGGATCTCGAAGATGGCTGTTAAGATGATGCCGACTTGAACGATCTTCACGCCTTCAGGACAATAGACGGCAGCGGAGTTATAGCAATCTGGCGCGAACTTGCTCATCACTGTGATGACCACGGCAATATAGGAAAATGATGAACCGTAGTACATGGGGATCTTACGCTTCGAGACCAGCAGGGCAACGATGGTCCCGAGTCCCGATGCGAGCAGGGTGATGCCGACATCGAACTTGGTCAGGATGGCGACTAACACTGTAGCAGGGAACATGGTGAGGAACTGTTGGAAGCCAAGCGAGAGCGTGGCTCCGATGGGCGGGTTGTCATCGGGTAGATAGCCGAAGACCTGGGGCTTACTTGCAGTGGACATGAGCATTCTCCTCCGTATATGGATTTGTAGGGGCGACCCGCCAGGGTCGTTATCGATACGTGTTGACCAGGATGGGTCGCCCCTACGTACCGATATAAAAAAAGAGAGCCGCTAAAAGCGACTCTCTAATTTCCAAAAGCAGAAACAATCATTCCGAAGAAGTGGTGGCGGAAAAATCGTTTGTGGTGGGGATGTCTGTACATTGCGCTGGATTTTACGACGATTCGGGCATGTGTCAAGATGTGGAAAAAGATTGGGGCATCGAACCCGGTTCCGGCTGAGAAAGAAGCGGGTTTTTAATCCTGTGATGTTCGTCACTGAGTGTGTTAGAGTCACGGTGATATAATCCCGCGCATAATTTCGCAAGGAGAAAAACAATGACCTACCAAAATGTAACAGTGCCCGCAGGTGGCGCAAAGATCTCAATTCAAGATGGCAAGTTGAACGTTCCTGATAACCCGATCATCCCGTTCGTGGAGGGCGACGGTACTGGACGCGACATTTGGCGTGCTTCGGTGCGTGTGTTCGACGCAGCGGTAGAGAAGGCGTACGGCGGCAAACGCAAGATCCATTGGATGGAAGTATATGCCGGTGAGAAATCTTTCAAGCTGTCTCAGAGCTGGTTGCCCGAAGAGACTAATGAAGCCTTCCGCGAATTTTTGGTGGGCATCAAAGGACCGTTGACCACCCCGATTGGCGGCGGCATCCGTTCATTGAATGTTGCCCTGCGTAAGAACCTCGATCTGTATGTCTGTCAGCGCCCAGTGCGTTGGTATAAGGGTGTGCCTTCGCCGGTCGTCCACCCCGAATATGTGGACATGGTCATCTTCCGCGAAAATACTGAAGATATTTACACGGGTATCGAATTTGCAAATGGAACGGAAGATAACAAGAAATTCAAGGAACTGTTCAAGGAAGCCTTCCCCAAGGAATACGCTAAGATGCGCTTCCCGGATACAGCTGGTATCGGAATCAAGCCGGTTTCGGTTGAGGGCACCGAGCGCCTCGTGCGTGCCGCGATCCAATGGTCGCTGGATAATCATCGCCGCAGCGTGAACTTTGTCCATAAGGGTAATATCATGAAGTTCACTGAAGGCGCGTTCAAGGATTGGGGCTATGCTCTGGCTAAACGTGAATTCCGCGGACAAATTGTGACCGAGCGTGAGACGTGGATCCTTGGTAACAAGGAAGCCAAGTCTGGCTTGAGCGTGGAAGACAATGCCAAAATGATCGATCCCGGTTTCGATATGATGAGCCCCGCGCAACAGAGCGAGATCAAAGCCGAGGTGGAAGAAGCGCTGAAATTGTGGGACACCCATGGTGACGGCAAGTGGAAGAAAATGCTGCTCATCAAAGACTCCATCGCAGATGTCTCTCTGCAGTTCACCATCATCCGCCCGCGCGATTACGATGTGATCGCCACGTTGAACCTCAATGGCGATTATCTCTCTGATGCGCTCGCCGCTCAAGTGGGTGGGATTGGCATCGCTCCGGGTGCGAACATCAACTATGTGACGGGTCACGCCATCTTCGAAGCGACGCATGGTACGGCTCCGAAATACGCTGATTTGGATAAGGTCAACCCCGGTTCGGTCATTCTTTCTGGTGAGATGATGTTCCGCTACATGGGCTGGACCGAAGTTGCTGATTTGATCGTCAAAGGCATGGAGGGCGCAGTTGCTGCGAAGACAGTCACTTATGATTTCGCGCGTTTGATGGATGGCGCACAGGAGATCAAGTGCTCCGAATTCGGTGATGCGATCATCAAGCACATGGATTAAGAAACCGTTTGCGGCAATGTTCGCTACTTAAAATATAAAGATGAAAAATAGTGACGCCCGCCAGGCGTCACTATTTTTTTATGGAGGGTTGTTAATGGTAAGCAAAAGCTGTATCTGCTCTGAAACCGTTATTCGTTCATAGAGAGGAGCAAAAATGAACACTAATCTGTCCCCCTGGCTTATCCCGCTGGCGTCTTCCATGGTCGGTTTGATCCCTGTGTTGATCAATATCACAGTGAACTACCTCGACAAACGAAGCAATATCGCGAGGCGTAACGACGAAGTAAACTATGTGAACCAACGACTCACCTTTTTGATGGGCTGGTATCAACTTAAAAAAGATGTCAGTAAGTCGGAGCAATTGCCTGATATCCAGAATATGGTGGCGCGGGATCTTGATGAGGTTTATAAACATCTTGCCTTTGCTTTGGCTGAATCGGATATGCTGGCACAGGAGCAGGAGGAACTGCTGGAACGTTTCAAGAACATGAATGCTTTCAGGCGCTTCTTTCTCTTATATACACCCTACAACATCAGCGGCTGGCTGTATCACACGTTATATTACATGAGTTTGATCCCCTGGCTGCTGCTGATCGGTTATGAAGTTTATCAATATGTTCTGACGAAGGTTTGGTTCAAAGATCAAACATATCTTTATGCGGGCATCGTATTGACCACCCTCGTTATTCTCTTTAGATTGTTTGGACGCGGTGCGGCAAAATCTAGGGAACAACAACTCGCAACAATTGACCGAAAAACCAACCCATTGGGAAAATCAACCTCTTCGTCACAACAGTGATCGTAGTAAATCAAAAAGTCGGGACGATTATCGTCCCGACTTTTTGATTCTAAAAAACTTACACTAACTCGTTATGGTGATCGGTAACCACATACCGTCATCATAATGTCTGCGGATCAGGCAGGAAAATTCCAGATTGGCTCCGGCGGCGGAGGCGGGGAAGGTGTATTCAACAGTCACGCTGGCACCTGCGCCCAGTTGATCCTGGTCCACGGCGAGCAGGGCGGTCTTCAGCGCATCTTGCAAACTGCCTACCACTGAAACCGGTGTGCTGATGTTGAAATTATGACCATGGCGTCCCGCATTCGTGATGACGAAGGTGTAGGGCACGCCCACCTGAAAGCTGGTGAGTGACGACTCGATCTTATTATCGATGAGGGTCACCTCCACGGTTGTTGCCGCTCCAGATGAGGCGGGAGACTCAATGGCTGGAGGTTGCGCGGGTGCTTCTGTTGCAGCAGGTTGAGTCGGAGCTTGTGTAGCGGCTGGTGTAGAACCTCCACAAGCGGTTGCCAATACCATCATACTGACCATAAAAACGAACAAAGCAATTCTTTTCATATTTATTTCTCCTTTGGAAGCCAGATGACCTTGGAGTAAGCATCATTACCCTGAACACACTGCTCTAATCATTTGCTCATCTGAAATAAAAAAGAGACCTATCCGCACAATCCATGACAATCATCACTAACAAAAAAGGTAGGAAAATCCTACAATAAGGTCTAAATTGGTGATTTCGTATCCTATTACGAGGAGATGACAGTCTCATGGAAGTATACAATCACGACCTGGTAATTTTGGGCACTGGCTTGGCAGGCTTACGCGCCGCGCTGGAAGCCGCCCAGCAAAGCAAGGGGGAACTCGATATCGCACTCGTTTCAAAACTTCAATTGATGCGCGCTCATTCGGTGGCTGCTGAGGGTGGCACCGCCGCCGTGATGCGACAGGACATGGGCGACAGTTACGAACTCCACGCGTGGGATACGGTCAAAGGCTCGGACTTTTTGGCTGATCAAAACGTGGTGGATTTCTTTGTGCATGAGATGCCGAAAGAGATCCTGCATTTGGATCACTGGGGCATTCCTTGGTCGCGGACGGAAGACGGACGCATCGCGCAACGTCCATTTGGCGGTCACTCGTATCCCCGGGCCGTTTTCGCCGCTGACAAAACGGGCTTTCTCGAGATGCAAACGTTGTACGACACTTTGATGAAACACACCCAAAGAATCAATCGCTACGACGAAGGTTTTGTTACCTCCATCCTCATTGAAAATAATCGCTTTGCTGGCTTGACGATGATCGACATGATCAATGGTCGTCAAGTTTTGATTCGCGGCAAGGCGCTCATCATTGCCACGGGCGGAGCAGGTCAGATCTTTGGTTTCACGACCTATTCTGAAACCGTCACCGGTGATGGACTCGCGATGTCATAACGTGCGGGCTTGGCGCTGAAGGACATGGAGTTCATCCAGTTCCATCCGACGGGATTAATTCCCAGCGGTATCTTGATGACCGAAGCCTGTCGCGGCGAAGGCGGAACATTGCTCAATAATACGGGTGAGCGCTTCATGGGAACGTATGCGCCCTCGAAAATGGAACTCGCGCCGCGCGATATGGTCTCGCGTTCAGAGATGACTGAAATAGAAGCAGGTCGCGGTTTCCCCGGACCCGATGGCTTGGATTACATCCATTTGGATTTACGTCATCTGGGTCGCGAAAGAATTCTTGAAAGACTACCCTTGATTAGAGAAGTCACAATTAAACATATTGGGCTGGACCCCATTGAGAAACCGATCCCGATCCGCCCGGTGGCGCATTACACCATGGGCGGCGTGCATACGGATATCAAAGGTCATACAGTTGCTGAAAATATTTGGGCGGCGGGTGAAGTCGCATGTGTGTCATTGCATGGCGCGAATCGACTTGGCGCGAATTCAACCGCCGAATGTCTCGTGTGGGGACGAGTCGCAGGCGAAGAAGCAGCTCGTTATTGCGCGAATGCGTCAGCAACGAAAGAGCCAGTTGAGGCTGCGCAGGCTGAATGGTCGAAGATCGAAGCGTTATTCCAATCCAAAGGTACGGAAGATCATTACCAGATCCGCAAAGAGTTGCGAAAAAATCTGGATGCGACAATGGGCGTTTTCCGCACGGGTGAGCAAATGCAGGCGGGCTTGAATAAGATCCGTGAGTTGAAGGAACGCTACAAACATATTTCTTTGAAGGATAAGAGTCTGCGTTACAACACGGACTTGGAGCGTGCCATCGAAACGGGTTTCATGATCGATGTGGCGGAGGTGGCGACACTTGGCGCTTTGACACGCACAGAGTCGCGCGGTGGACATTCACGCCGTGATTTCAAGGTGCGCGATGATGAGAATTGGCTGAAGCACACCATGGCGCGCTTTACCAGCGCTGGACCGAAGTTGGATTACAGCCCTGTTGATATCTCCATGTGGAAACCTGTGGAGCGGAAGTATTAAGTTCTTGAACCACGGAGTCACGAAGACACGGAGAAGAGCTTAAGAAAAACTCCGTGGCTCAGTGTCTCAGTGGTTAGGATTTTAGGAGTAACCATGAACTCAAATAAACCAACTGCTTATAACAACCGACTCGGCATCAAAGGCTGGTTGTACGCGGTACGCTATTCTTTTGAACGGTATTTATATTTGGGACATCGCCTCTCGGGGCTGGGGCTGATCGCCTATATGAGCCTGCATATCATTGAAACAGCAAACCGTATCCGCGGCGAGGAAGCCTGGGCAGGTTTGATGGCACTCTTTGCCTCACCGCCCTTCAGAGTGATCGAATATTTATTGTTCCTCGCAGCGATCTTTCATGCCATGAATGGCGTGCGCCTGCTATTGGTGGAGTTGGGATTCTTTCTCGGTAAGCCGAAGGAACCGGTGTATCCGTATTCGACCTCGGTGTTACGCCATCGTCCGTTGACCTATGTGGTCATGATATTTGCTTTTGTGATGATGGTGCTTGGTAGTTCGAGTTTTTTCTTTAAATAATTATCATCGCGTTGAGCGGAGTGAGCCGACAGGCGAGCGCAGTCGAAACGCCGCCCTTCGTCTACGGGACTTCGACTTGCACTCAGTCCCTCCGCTCAGGGCGATAGGAGTAGATTATGCGCGAAACAAGATTATGGTCTTTACACATCCTGGTGATTCCCGTCATTGCTGTATTGTTGGGGATGCATCTGGCGCTCATGCACTATGCGCCGGTCTTCTATGGTATGAGTGTGGATAAGGCCCGCGAGTTCAGCACGATGATCGAACGCGGCAAGAGTGTCGCTCAGTTCGTGATCTATATCTTATTACTCATTGCGGGCTTGTATCATGGGTTGTATGGCTTGCGCGGCATCCTGCGTGAATTGCCGCTGACGCCCACACTTGTCAAAGTGGTGGATGTTGGCATCCTGTTATTCGGGCTTTTTATCTTTGCGCTGGGTACGTACGTCACCTGGTGGACGTTTAACTTTGGAGGCTGAGCATGAGCGATAAGACAACCACCCCGCGTGAGATCACTTTCCGCGTCCGCCGGTTTGATCCGGATACCGATACGATTCCGCATTGGGACGAATTTCGGATGCACGTCCACGATGGCATGACCGTGCTCGAAGCGCTGCACCAACTCAAAGCAGAGCAGACGCCGAATTTGGCGTATCGTTCCTCCTGCCGCATGGGCGTCTGCGGTTCGTGCGGTATGTTCGTCAATGACCTGCCGATGCTCGCCTGCCAGACTCAGGTTCTGCATCTCGGCACGGATGTGGTCACGGTGGCACCGTTGCCCAATTATCCGAACGTCAAAGACCTGGTGCCGAATCTGGAGCCGCTCATTCAAAAGCATGCTGCGATCAAGCCGTTCATCATCTTTACGAATCAAGCAGAGATCGACGAACCGACCGGCGAATTTATCCAAACTCCCGAAGAACGCGAATCGATCAGCCAATTCACCCACTGCATCAAATGCGGACTGTGCCTCGCGGCATGCCCGACGGTGGCAACTGATCCTGAATTTCTGGGACCGCAAGCCTTAGCCCAAGCCTATCGCTACTCCGCTGACAACCGTGACTGTGGACTCAAGGAACGCCTCGTCGCGATCGACGCCTTCCACGGACCCTATCAATGTCACATGGCGGGCGCATGTTCACAAGCCTGCCCCAAAGGCGTGGACCCAGCGTTTGCGATTCAATTATTGAAACGCACACTCGTGTTGGATAGCATCGGCTTTGGCAAAAAGAAATCGAAGATGGCAAAAGTCATGCCGCTGGCGGATGTGGTGAAGCAGATCGAAGAGTTCGCGCCACCGCCGAGGACAGTGAAATAAAAGAGCAGCAAAAGAATAACTGTGTCAATAAAAAATGAACGCCGCAAGGCGTTCATTTTTCGTTTGCGGGAAACGATGAAGATGTAATCAGATGGCAATCCTGAGGGGGACAGTGCCATTTCAGAAAATACGCAATGAAAAGGTTGCGCATTTTCGATGCTTGTGTTATTATGCAACCATTAAGTTGCTCAATAAGTAGGATCTATTCAAGAACAGGAGTTGTGAATGGAGCAAAATTGTATTGAAAAACACTCAACCTGAAGGCTCACCTATCCATAATTTAGAAATATCTATGAATAACCAAGGAGAAAATCATGAATGATCAAAATTACACCACCACCTTTACCATAGACCAAAGTCCAGCAGAAGTCTTCGCTGCCATCAACAACGTCCGCGGCTGGTGGTCAGAATTAATTGAGGGCGACACCGACAAACTGGGCGCTGTGGTTTATTACCACCACAAAGACCTTCACCGTTGCACCTTTCAGATCACCGAATTCGTGCCTGGCAAAAAAGTCGTTTGGCACGTTCTACAAAACTACTTTCCCTTTGTGGAGGACAAGACAGAGTGGACCGGAACGGATATTGTCTTTGAAATTTCCAAAAAGGGCGACAAGACCGAACTCCGCTTTACGCACGTCGGATTAGTCACCCAGTTTGAATGCTTCAACGTCTGCTCAGATGGATGGGGCACGTATATCAAAGGCAGTTTGCACAGCTTGATCACTACCGGGAAGGGCCAGCCCAATGTTGGGGAGGCTATTACCGAAAGCGAAAAGGCGCTTAGTAAATAGAAGAAGGAATTGTATCATGAACGAACAAAATTACACCACGACCATTCTCGTGGACCAGACCCCGGCAGAAGTCTTTGCGGCGATCAATAACACACGCACTTGGTGGACCGGCGAGCCGGGAGTTGAAGGCAGCACGGACAAACTCGGCGATGAGTTCACTTATCGCTACGGGGACGTGCATCGCAGCACGCACAAGATCACCGAACTCGTGAAGGATAAGAAAATTGTCTGGCATACGCTGGATGCCCAACTCAACTTTGTGCCTAACAAGAGCGAGTGGACCGGCACGGACGTTGTCTTTGAGATCACGAAGCAGGGCGATCAAACCGAACTGCGCTTCACGCACGTCGGACTGGTGCCTGCCATCCAATGCTACGGTGATTGTTCAGGCGCATGGGGCTTTTATATCAACGAAAGTTTGCGCAGCTTGATCACAACAGGCAAAGGGCATTCCAGCGAACAGGAACAACAGTCCCAGGCTGCATAATTTTCAAACTTGAGATATGATTACAAACAAGGAAATGAACATGGAAGAGAATCGAATTGAAAGACATATTGACCTAAAGGCTGCTCCTGCGAGAGTTTGGAAGGCACTGACCGATCATAAGGAATTCGGTCAATGGTTTGGCGTCAAGCTCGAAGGACCTTTTGTCGCGGGAAAAACAGTCGCGGGCAAGATGACCTATGAAGGGTACGAACATCTGCAATGGGCGGTGGACGTGAAAAAGATGGAGCCTGAGCGCTACTTCTCGTTCAGCTGGCATCCATACGCGATGGATGGGGCGGTCGATTATTCCAAAGAGACGCCGACATTGGTCGAGTTCACACTGGAAGCGAAGGGCAGCGGGACCCATCTCGTCGTGACTGAATCCGGATTTGATAAACTCCCTGCGGACCGACGGCTCGAAGCCTTCCGCATGAACAATGAAGGCTGGATCGAACAGCTGGAGAATATCGCCAAACATGTCGGATAGCGTTTTGCCCCAGGGGTTCTTCCTCCAGGCACCCATCTTCGCCGCCCTGGGAGATGAAACTCGATTGTCGCTGATCGCCAGGCTTTGCCAGGTTTCACGACAATCGATCACGCAGCTCGCCGAAGGGACTAAACTCACCCGGCAGGCTGTAACCAAACACCTACAGGTGCTGGAGCGGGTGGGGCTGGTGCGCAGCGTGCGAAAGGGGCGCGAGACCTTGTTCGAGTTCGATGCAACACCGATCGAAACGATGACACAGTATCTGGATATGGTGTCCAATCAATGGGATAAGAAGCTAACGGATTTGCAGACGTTCCTTGAAGAATAAAGGCAAAGCAGCTTGAAGAGTTCGCTCCGCCGCCGAGGACAGTGAATTAATAAGTGCAGTAATAAACATGACACACCCCGAAATTAAGAAATGAGGGGTGGAAAAAGATAGACCTCTGAAGTAAGCTGAGTTAGCGAAAACCAGCGAAATCGGAGGTCTATCATGTTAAAAGATAAACGAAATGGG
>Ga0180074_1000263_pt1 | contig 10479 bp, 9 predicted proteins | sample EasRiv366_16_10D_FD_121773 | JGI IMG/M metagenome (GOLD analysis project Ga0180074, IMG submission 121773) | Soil microbial communities from meander-bound floodplain in the East River, Colorado, USA - East River metaG ERMLT366_16_10D | ecosystem: Environmental > Terrestrial > Soil > Floodplain ...
ATCTTCAAGGTGAATCGCAGATCGTTTCCATCAGGGAACTTCTCCCACGTGCTTTCGACGCGCGCTTCCTGAGCGCCGCGAAAGCGAAGAAAGATGCAAAGGAATCATCCTGATGGCTGGAAAAGCATCAGGATGCGATCAAGGAAACGACACGAACTAACACGAATTACGCTAGTGTAATTAAGTCTGATTTCGTGGATCGTGCCTATTCGGTAACAATATTGGCAGCCACGCTATGTCAAAAAAAATCGTCATCGTTATCGCACTTATCCTCACCGTTATCGTCAATGCGCTGCCAACAGCTGCGCAACGCAATAGAGGTCGTCGCATGATACGAGTAGATCTGCTGGTGCTTAACGGCACGCTCGTCACGATGGATAAAGACCATCGCGTCATCCAGGACGCAGGCGTTGCGGTTGAGCAGGGGCGCATTGTAGCTGTGGGTTCGAGCGCCGACATCGTCAGAATGTACTCGGCGCCCGCGAGAGTGGATGCGACCGGAAAGATCATCATCCCGGGACTCATCAACGGTCACACGCACATTCCGATGACCTTGTTTCGAGGTTTGGCAGACGATCTCGATCTGCAGGAGTGGCTTACCAAATACATCTTTCCCGCCGAGGCCAAAAACGTTACTGAAGACTTCGTTCGCGCGGGAACGCGGCTGGGGTTGGCGGAAATGATTCGCGGCGGGACCACCACCTACTGCGACATGTATTACTTCGAGGACGCCATTGCGGATGAAACTGCAAAAGCGGGGGTGCGTGCCGTTCTGGGAGAAACGGTCATCGACTTTCCTGTAGCTGATAACAAGACTAACGCCGAGGCGATGGCCTATGTCGAGCGGTTCGTTCAGAAGTGGAAGGGAAATGAGTTAATTATCCCGGCTGTTGCGCCGCATGCTCCTTACACGGTGTCGGAAGAGCACCTGAAAGCCATTCGCGCTTTTTCTGACCGAACCGGCGCCCCTATCGTTACTCACATCTCTGAAACAAAGAGAGAGGTCGACGACAGTCTCAAAGCCAAAGGCGCAAGTCCGGTTGACTACCTCTCCCGCATTGGATTCCTGAATGATCGTGTGATTGCGGCGCACATGGTTTGGCCGAACCCAGGCGAGATTCAGATTTTGAAACGTGATGGCGTTGGCGTGGTTCACAACCCCCAGTCAAACATGAAGTTGGCGTCAGGTGTAGCGCCGGTGCCAAAGATGTTGTCGGAAGGGCTGCGAGTTGGACTGGGAACAGACGGTGCGGCGTCGAACAACGACCTGAGCATGTGGGAAGAGATGGATACGGCCGCTAAGCTTCACAAACTCATCAGCGGCGATCCTAAAGTGATGTCAGCTGAACAAGCATTTGAGTTGGCTACGATTGGCGGCGCCCGCGCGCTTCACATGGAAAAAGAGATCGGCTCGATCGAAAAGGGGAAGCGGGCGGATATCGTTCTCGTCAATCGCGACGCGCTCAATCAGATACCGCTATACAACATCTATTCGGATCTCGTGTATGCCACCAAAGCCTCCGACGTGGAAACGGTAATCATCAACGGCCGCGTGGTCATGCGCGATCGTCGCTTGCTGACGCTCGATGAGGCCACGATTAAGGAAGGCGCGCGTCTCTTCCGGGAAAAGGTAATCAAGAGCCTCGGCGGTTCGGGTGCCCCATAATGGCCACAATCTTTAAGTGGTGTCCTGAATTAAGATTCTCAGTGCCTCCCCCGTGTTTTCTGTGTCTCTGTGGTGAGTTTTGCTTAGCGTTTATTAACCACAAAGACGGAGAGAACACGGAGGATACACAGAGAAAACTGAGATTAGGGCACTACTAATCTTTTCGGGCACTTGCCTGGATCGCAATAACCAACCATAATAGGGCGTCAAAATTTGGTTAGTTCGTAAGCGAGCATTAGGCTCGCTTTTTGTATTTGTTGGGAGTTAAGTGTAGTGAATCGTAGCCTATTACCCAGATTCTTTCGATTTTTCCTTGTCTTCGCGGTTTCCGTACTATTCTCAGTTGTTGCCCACGCCCAGGTTCCGGCGGAGCCAACCAAGCCTGCAGACACAGCGACCAGTCCAACCGGAGTAACAAAGACTCCAGCAGAGGCCGCAGAGTCTGTCGCAGAACCCGAGCAGTCTCAGCGGCAGGTAGCCAGCCGTCCAGCCGACCCCACCAAATCTGCTGATGCCTTACGGTTACGGATCGAACGAGCGCGGGCGCTAATCGCCGCCCACCGTCTGGATACTGCCGCCAGCGAACTTGAGTCTGTCAGGGCAACAGCGCAAGACAATGCCTTCCGGAACATCTCTTCGATAATGTTAATGAACGTGTATCTGGAAGAAGGGAACTACGCTAGAGCCGAGGCGCTGCTCGAAGAGAATTTCAAGGCCCGCTCGACGCAAAAGGATGAATCGCTCGGAAGCTATTTCGCCCTGGCCGGACAGGCGGTAAACGGTGCCCGCACGCACCTGGCGCGCTACCGAACTTTTGGCATTAGTACGGCCGACAGCAATCTGCCGGCAGAAGCGGTAACTGATCTTAACCGGTTGCGGTCGCTGCTCGAACGAATGATTGCCCAGGCGAAAGAAATCTCGAGCGCGCGAGGGGCCTACGATTCTCTCTCGTTACTTGAGGACGTACTGGGATTGCGCTTGTCACTCTCCAGGGACGCTGAGGATCAAAGCAAGTGGCAAAGCGAATATGCGAGCGCGCGCGAGGCACTAGCCTCATCCCAAACGCAGATCGCTTCGCTCGGTGGAATCCCACCCTTGCGACCAGGCAAAACCACCGGCAACACTTCAGCAGCGCCGTCGCCTTACTCTACAAAGCGCCCTGCCGATACGGCTCTCGAAGTCAAAGCGGCGGACAAGGATCACGTGGCTGCGACGCAGCAGTCGGTTGAGAAACCAGGCGCACCTGACGTTAACGACGCTGGATCGCTCAACGCTTTTGCGACGAAGAAAGTCGTGCCACCGTATCCTCCGTTGGCCAAACAAAGTGGCACCACAGGACTGGTCAGAGTCTACGTGATTGTCGAGGGCGGGAAGGTCATCGCGGTTTCACGCTCAGAAGGCCCGATCCTCCTCCGCCAGGCAGCCGAAGATGCCGCCCGGCAGTGGTCGTTTCAATCAGTCTCCATTGAGGGTCGGCCAACTCGCCTCAGCGGGTACATCGACTTCAACTTTAGTCTTTAACTCCCCAGTTTCTTCCGATTTCAGGAGATTCCAACCCTCGTCCGTAGCCCGCCTCTAATATTGACTTAAAAGTAAGGATTCGGTAGACTGCCCTCAACTGATGTAGTTGAGGAGTTTGCCAGCGCATCCAGGCCGCCGAGATTAAGTGAAATGAAGATATCTGCACAGGAAGAATACGGGCTACGTTGCTTGCTCCAACTTGCACGAGCGGATTCGCAGGGCGAGTCGCTGACGCTGGCGCAGATTGCGCAATTGGAAGGCATCTCGGTTGCGAATACCGGCAAGCTGATGTGGATTTTGAATAAGGCCGGCCTGGTGCAATCGCAGCGAGGCATCAAGGGTGGTTACCGGCTGGCGCGTCCCGCATCTGTTATCCATCTCAACGAGGTTATTAGCGTACTGGATGACGAGAGCGTCGAAACTCACTGCAAGAGTTATGCGGGCGTGTTGGATTCCTGCGTGCACACCGGAGACTGTGGCATAAGACCGGTGATCGTGGAGTTACATCAGATTGTTGACAATGCGTTGTCTGAGATTACGTTGTCGCAGTTGCTCGGCACCGAAGCGACGGTTGATGCCGTGCTGCACAAGATTCAAGGTGTGAAGCACCAGCGAAATGTCGAGAGCCCCGCGCAGGTGTAAAGGGAATCATAAGTCCGACGATGGCTGGATAATTGTACGGTTGGAAAGGCATACGGATTAATAACAGATGAGCACAGAACTCTTAAGTAAGCAGGAATACAAATACGGTTTCGTCACCGACATCGAGTCGGACGTTATTCCACGTGGGCTGACGGAAGACACGATTCGTTTGATCGTCAAGATCAAGAATGAACCCGATTGGATGTTGGACTTCCGGCTGAAGGCTTACCGTCATTGGCTGACGATGACCGAGCCGAAGCACTGGCCAAATATTTCCTATTCTGAGATCAACTACCAGGATGTCATCTATTACAGTGCTCCCAACCAAAAGGCCGTCAAAGCCAGTCTGGACGAAGTAGACCCCGAGTTGTTACGCACCTTTGAGAAGCTCGGCATTCCTTTGACTGAGCAAAAGCAGCTTGCCGGAGTGGCAGTTGACGCGGTGTTCGACTCGGTTTCTGTTGCCACAACTTATAAAGAAAAACTCAAGAAGCATGGCGTGATCTTCTGTTCGTTCACCGAAGCAATTCGCGAATATCCCGAACTGATTAAGAAATATCTTGGCTCGGTGGTGCCAACTAACGATAATTTCTTCGCAGCTCTCAACAGTGCGGTGTTTTCTGACGGCTCGTTCTGCTTCATTCCCAAAGGCGTACGTTGTCCGATGGAGCTATCTACCTATTTCCGAATCAATAATTCGGAGTCGGGACAGTTTGAAAGAACCTTGATAGTCGCTGAAGAAGGGTCGCACGTTTCCTATCTCGAGGGTTGCACGGCTCCGAAGTTTGACAAGAACCAATTGCACGCCGCGGTAGTTGAATTGGTAGCGCTTGATGATGCGCAGATCAAATACTCGACCGTGCAAAACTGGTATGCGGGAGATGAGGAAGGTGTTGGCGGCATCTACAATTTCGTGACGAAACGCGGCAAGTGCGCCGGACGAAATTCCAAAATCTCATGGACGCAGGTTGAGACCGGCTCAGCAATCACCTGGAAGTATCCCTCCTGCATTTTGCTGGGCGATAACTCCATCGGCGAATTCTATTCCGTTGCGTTAACCAACCACGCACAGCAGGCCGACACGGGAACGAAGATGATCCATCTTGGCAAGAACACGCGCTCGACGATCATTTCCAAGGGAATCGCGGCCGGTAAATCAAACAACAGCTATCGCGGGTTGGTGAAGGTGATGCCGAAGGCGGAAAACGCGCGAAACTATACGCAGTGTGATTCAATGCTGATTGGTTCCAACAGCGGCGCGAACACTTTTCCGTACATCGAGGTGATGAACAATACCTCGAGTGTGGAGCATGAGGCTTCGACCTCAAAGATTAGCGAGGAACAGTTGTTCTACCTGCAGCAGCGTGGCATCTCTCAAGAGGATGCGGTGTCTTTGATTATTAACGGCTTTTGCAAGGACGTGTTTTTGCAGTTGCCAATGGAATTTGCTGTCGAAGCGCAACGGCTTCTGGGAATGAAGCTGGAGGGCAGCGTCGGGTGAAAGACGCGGGGAGCTGAGACGCGGGGACGCGGTGAAGTTTTTCTCCCGGGTCCCCGCGTCTCCGTGTCATTGCGCCAGTAAAAGTTTGATTCAGTGAGGAGCAATCATTAAGTGTTAGAGATCAAGAATTTGTATGCGGGCATCGACGGCAACGAGATCCTGAAGGGGATTAACCTGACCGTAAAGAAGGGCGAGATCCACGCCATCATGGGACCGAATGGTTCCGGTAAGTCGACACTCGCTAAAGTCCTGGCCGGCCATCCTGCCTATCAGGTGACTAAAGGTGAGGTCCTTTACGAGGGAAAGAACCTGCTTGAGATGCCGCCAGACGAGCGCGCGCGTGAAGGCGTTTTCATGGCCTTTCAATATCCGATTGAAGTGCCGGGTGTCTCAAACGCGCAGTTTCTGCGACTTGCTTACAACGAGAAGCGCAAACATCTCGGCGAAGAGGAGCTCGATCCGCTTGAGTTTAAGGATCTACTGAAAGAGCGCGCGAAGGTAGTTGAGATGGATGCAAGTTTTATGACGCGTTCGGTCAATGAAGGGTTCTCCGGCGGCGAGAAAAAGCGGAACGAGATTTTGCAGATGGCTGTGCTCGAACCGAAGTTGGCAGTTCTTGACGAAACGGATTCCGGTTTGGACATCGACGCCCTAAGAATCGTCGCAGGTGGTGTCAATCAACTTCACAATCCGGAGAACGCAGTCATTCTCGTAACGCACTATCAGCGACTGCTTGATTACATCGTGCCGCAGTTTGTGCACGTGTTGGCTAATGGACGCATCGCCAAAGAAGGCGGCAAAGAATTGGCGCTGGAACTCGAAGAGAAGGGCTACGACTGGCTGAAAGCAACCACTCCTGAAACGAGTGGCGCTGGCGCGCAGGCAAAATAAGAAATGGTTACTGAAATAGCGAGCAAAGAGAATTCATATCAACTGGCTTTTCGAGACCTACAGGAGGATCGCCAGAGCGAGAGCGTGGCGTGGCTCCGGCGGTTACGCGCGAACGCGATGGATCGGTTTGCAGAGTTGGGCTTTCCTTCGGTTAAGGATGAGGAGTGGAAGTACACCAACGTCGCACCGATCGCAGCCATCGACTTCAAACCGGCGCTTTCGCAAACAGCTGCCGAAAGCGAGCTTGAAACGGAGGCGTTAGCGCCGTTCAGTTGTGTGGAGACCGCGCAAAGCGAATTGGTTTTCCTGAACGGCATTTTGCGAAAAGACCTTTCCTCGCTGGCGGCAATTCCGGAAGAGGTGGTCGCAATGGACCTCTCTGAAGCCATCGCGGACGAGCGTTACCGCGAAATCGTTTGGAAGCATCTCGCGCAGCAGGCTGACTATGTTGCCGATGGTTTCACTGCTCTAAACACAGCGTTCGTTTCACATGGAGCGTTTGTTTACCTGCCAAAGAATTCGGTAACGAAGACACCGCTACATTTGCTTTTCATTTCAGACGGCGCCGAAACAGCTAGTTTTCCACGCGTGCTGGTGGTTGCCGGTGAGAATAGTAGCGCTACGCTGATTGAGAGTTTTGTAAGTGTTAACGACTCCCGGTACTTTACCAATGCGGTTGTCGAAATAGTCCTTAAGGATGGGGCGCGCCTGGAGCATTACAAAGTGCAGCGCGAGAGCGTCGAGGCCTTTCATGTGGCCACCACTGCTGCGGATCTGGGCGCGAATTCGAGTTACGACACTACCACCATCAACTTTGGCGCTAAGCTCTCGAGACATGACATTCATGTGACCATGGACAACGAAGGCGCGGAATGTTGGGTTGACGGTTTGTACCTGGTTACCGCGACGCAGCACACGGACACTCATTCGGTTATCGATCATCGAAAGCCCCATTGCACCAGTCACCAGCTTTACAAGGGTATTCTTGACGGCAAGTCGCGCGCGGTCTTCAACGGCAAAGTTTTTGTGCGTCACGATGCGCAGAAGACTGACGCTATGCAGACGAACAAAAACCTCTTGCTGTCGAATGAAGCGCGTGTGGATACGAAGCCGCAACTTGAAATTCTCGCTGACGACGTTAAGTGTGCCCACGGGGCTGCCGTCGGGCAGATTGAGGAAGATGAGCTGTTTTACCTGGAGACTCGAGGGATTCATCCCGACCTGGCGCGCAATCTCCTGACCTACGGGTTCGCGGAAGAAGTGATTGGGAAAATAAAGATCGACTCGATCAGGAAGCAGCTTGACGAAGCGGTACTGAATCGACTGAATGCGCGCCTGGAGGCGTAGTCCCGCGCCTGGTCTTTGATTCTGAGTTGCTCGGAGGGTCAAAGCAATGTTGAAGCGTTATCGCTTTTGGCTTTGGTTAGCCGTTGTGTTGCTCTTGCTGAACGCGCTGATTCACTCGATGACTCTGTTCCTGCAGCCGGCAGCGCAGAATGAGACTGAACGGCAGTTGTTTGATTTGATGACGAGTTACAAGCAGGACTTTGGCGCTGGCTTCAAGCGTTCGACCAAAGAATTGGTAACTGCTTTGAGTGCCTGCTTCTCGCTTGTTTGTTTGCTCGGTGGATTGACGCTTGCGTTCCTGCTGCGAAAGCAAGCTGAGGTTCGGATCATGAAGGGCGTGGTTGGCATTCACGTTTTGGTTTTTGGAATTTGCTTTGCAGTGATGGCGGTGTTCACGTTCCTGCCGCCGATAGTTTTGACCGGCTTGATTTTTCTATCCCTGTTGCTTGCTTACTTTCTAATGCCGCGGCAACAGGAAACTAGTTCGTAGCTTTGGCAATCATTGGCGAGGTTTTATGGTGACGGCAGAAGTAAAGAGCGTTGAAGAGAAAAGGCAGACCGCTGGTCGCGGCTGGGACGTGGAACGGATCCGTGAAGACTTTCCCGTTCTGCGTCAGACCGTGAACGGCAAACCACTGGTTTACCTGGACAACTCCGCGTCATCGCAGGTCCCGCAAGTTGTGATCGATCGCGGCAGCATCTATCTCGAAGACGAACATTCCAACATTCATCGCGGCGTTCACTACTTAAGCCAGAAGGCGACAACCGCCTATGAAGGCGCGCGCGAGAAGGTGAAGCGTTTCATCAACGCGCGCGAAGCGAAGGAATGTATCTTCGTCCGTGGCGCCACCGAAGGCATCAATCTGGTAATGCATGGCTACGGGCGCAAGTTCATCGGCCCCGGCGACGAGATCATTATTTCGGCGTTGGAGCATCACGCCAATATCGTACCCTGGCAGATGCTTTGCGAGGAGAAGGGCGCTCGCCTGCGAGTGATCCCGATGAACGACGCCGGCGAGTTATTACAGGACGAATACAACGCGCTGCTCAATGAGAAAACAAAGTTCGTGGCGTTTACGCACGTCTCCAACGCCCTGGGTACGATTAATCCGGTAAAAAAGATGATCGATCAGGCACATAAGTATGGCGTGCCGGTCCTGATCGATGGCGCCCAAAGCGCGCCACACATGCTGGTGGATGTACAGGATCTTGACTGCGATTTTTTTGCGTTCTCGGGTCACAAGATGTTCGCGCCCACGGGCAGCGGGATCATTTACGGCAAGGCCGAGCTACTCGAAAAGATGAACCCTTTCCAGGGCGGCGGCGACATGATTAAAAGCGTTACGTTTGAGAAGACGATCTATGCCGATTTGCCCAACAAGTTTGAGGCGGGAACGCCGGCAATCGCCTCGCAGATAGGCCTGGGAGCCGCGATCGACTATCTGAATTCAATCGATCGGCAGAAGGCAGCTGAGCATGAGCACGAGTTGTTGTTGTATGCGACCGAGCGTCTAAGGAAGATTGAGGGAGTGCGAATTATTGGTACAGCTCGAGAAAAGATGAGTGTGCTGTCGTTTGTGATTGACGACATTCACCCTCACGACATTGGTACCATTCTCGATCAGGAGGGTATCGCGATTCGCGCCGGCCATCACTGCGCGCAGCCTGTGATGCAGCGTTTCAATATTCCTGCAACCGCGCGCGCGTCGTTTGCTTTCTACAATACGAAGGAAGAAGTCGATGTGCTGGCGCGAACGGTTGAGAAGGTCGTCGAAATCTTTTCGTAAATGGTAATTGTAAGAACCCTTGCCCAGCGGGCCTTAGCACTGACGAATACTATTCACCGTTTACCCGTTTTCATATGTCTGAATTAAGCGAACTCTACCAGCAGGTCATTCTCGACCACAACAAGAAGCCGCGAAACTTTCGTAAGCTTGAATCAGCAAATCATTCGGCTGAGGGGTTCAATCCACTCTGCGGCGATCAACTGACAGTGTATCTAGACCTGGAAGACGGTGCCGTGAAGGAAATAAGCTTCGAGGGCTCCGGGTGCGCGATTTCTAAAGCCGCGGCTAGCATGATGACGCAGGCGGTGAAGGGAAAGAGCAAGCAGGAAGCGGAGCAACTCTTCACTGAGTTTCATCAAATGGTTACGGGAGAGCTCGATGAAGAGACCACGACGAATGGGCTCGGCAACCTGAAGATATTTTCCGGCGTGCGTGAGTTTCCGGTTCGCGTCAAATGCGCTTCACTGCCGTGGCACACCATGCATGCGGCGTTGAATAATCAGGCAATTACTTCGACTGAATAGGCCCTTCAGGTCTTCCGCGGATTACACAAGACAATCAAGTATTTGCTGGGACCGCGGGCGTCCCGCCCGCAAACGCGCCGTCAGGCGCGCAGTCTTTTGGACTCAATCTTTTCGCGCTTCGCGCTCATGTGCGGGCGGGACGCCCGCGGTCCCAGCAATCACTTGACCGGTGCCCCTCAAACGGCCGGCAATACGCCCGACAGGGTTGGTTCAAAAACCGAACTTCCGCGTCGAGCCGAAGCCCATTGTTTCAACTCCAGCACCGAGCCATTGGCTATCGTTGACGGACGCCAACGGACCTGGTGCGTTCAGCAGATTATTAAAAAGGTTCGCAGCCTGAGCCGTTGAGCCGCAAAGTATCGCGACTATCTGGCCCGTGCCGGGGTGTCCGGGAGACGGACCGTAACCGGCGTTGGTCCTTACCACGATGATCTTCTTAATATCCCCGCTAGTAACGGTCCCGTTTTTGTTGATTGAGCTGGAAACGATTACCGCCATGTATTGCGGTAGGGTTGACGGTAGACTCGTGCTGTTTCCAGAGCTGGTTATCCAGGTGCCGCCACAGGCGGGTTGCGCCGAACCGTCTTCGAATCCCTTGAA
>Ga0180074_1000265_pt1 | contig 10425 bp, 10 predicted proteins | sample EasRiv366_16_10D_FD_121773 | JGI IMG/M metagenome (GOLD analysis project Ga0180074, IMG submission 121773) | Soil microbial communities from meander-bound floodplain in the East River, Colorado, USA - East River metaG ERMLT366_16_10D | ecosystem: Environmental > Terrestrial > Soil > Floodplain ...
CGCTCCAAATTGCGGACGCCCGCTTCGTATGTATATTCACGGATAATGCGACGGACCGCATCGGACTCAAAGATCAAATTGAGTTCATCCACGCCATTTTCTTCGATCTGACGGGGAATCAAATACCGATTTGCAATTTCCAGTTTTTCTTCTTCGATATAACCGGGGAACTCAATCACTTCCATACGATCCAAGAGCGGTGCAGGGATATTCCCAAGCGAATTCGCAGTTGTTACAAACATGACCTTGGAAAGGTCAAACGGCATTTCCAAATAATGGTCACTGAACGCGTAGTTCTGTTCAGGATCCAACACTTCGAGCATCGCCGACGCAGGGTCACCGCGGAAATCAGAATACAGTTTATCGATCTCATCCAACATAAACAATGGATTCGACGTCCCAGCACGTTTCATGGTTTGGATGATGCGTCCCGGCAACGCGCCGATGTATGTACGGCGATGACCACGTATTTCAGCTTCGTCACGCACGCCGCCCAATGACACACGGACAAACTTGCGTCCCAGCGCGTCAGCAATCGAACGTCCCAATGAAGTTTTACCAACACCGGGAGGTCCAACGAAACATAAAATTGGCTGACGTTCTTTCTTGGGTTTCAACGAACGGACAGCGATATATTCAAGAATACGTTCCTTGGCTTTTTTGAGTCCGTAATGGTCGCGCTCAAGGATCTTCGCCGCGTTCTTCACATCGAGATTATCAGGTGAACTATTTGCCCACGGCAGGTCAACAATCCATTCCAGATAGGTACGGATAATACCCACTTCAGGCGCCATCGGCGGCATTTGATTCAGGCGGTCCAATTCTTTAAGCGCGACAGCTTTCGCTTCGGCGGGCAGATTCGCCGCTTCCACTTTGGTCTTTAGGTCAGTGGCATCTCGTGTGAAAATATCGCCTTCGCCTAATTCATTTTGGATCTGCTTCATCTGCTCACGCAAATAAAACTCGCGCTGACTCTTATCCACTTCGCTTTGGACACGTGAATGGATTTCGTCTTCCAGTTCCAGCACGTCCACTTCCTGCGCGAGAATCTTATTCAATGCCTGCAAGCGTCCGCGCACATCGAGCAACATCAACAGACTTTGCTTGGCTTCATAATTCAACGCCAGCGACGTGGCAAGCATATCCGCCAGCCAGCCCGGCTCCGAGATATTCATCGCGAACAAATGCGCCTCTTCGGGGATCGTGCGATCAAGCTCCACGCAACGATCGAAGAGGTCCAAAGCTGAACGCATGAGCGCGCTCGTTTGGCGGTCAGCAGTTTGCGGTTCAGAAACGACGCGGGCTCGCACCATCAAGTACGGCGTCGTCCGAATGAACTCCACGATTTCCACGCGGCGGCGTCCCTGCACGAGCGCAGAGTGCGAGCCATCCGGCATCGCCAGCAACCGCCCCACCGCCATCTCTACACCGACGGGCAGAAAATCACCAGCACCCGGCGTGTCCAGGTCGGCGTCAGTTTGTGTGAGCCCGATGATCGTTTGCTCTTTGCGTTGCGCTTCTTCCACCGCAAGCAGGGAAGCCTCACGCCCTACGAAAATTGGCGAAACCATACGCGGGAAAACGACCAGATCGCGCAACGGCAACACTGCGGCTTCGATCAAACCTTCGGCATTCGCCTCGCGATTGGGCACACGATACAACTCCTCTGTGCGCTGCGATAGGGTCAGGTCAAAATTATCTTCTTCTTCGTTCCACTCTTTTGGGTGACTCATTGATTCTCTTTGCTCCCAACGCCGTCCCCGGCGTTGGATTTGATTTTATTCCAAGCTACCATTACTTCCGCCGTTACGAACATACTGCCAGCGGATAGGACAATGCTACCATCTTTTTCTGATAATTCCAGCGCACGCGCAAACGCGGATTCAACTGGACTCACCGCCTCAGACTCCAGCCCAGCCTGCTGCACCAACTCGACGCTTCACTTCATCTGGTCCTATTTTGCCACGCCGCAATAATTTCGCCAGCAAATGCTACGCTGCCAGCAGAGAGCACTAATTTTTGATCTCCAGCCAATTCAAGCGCGCGCTCAAGCGCAAATGAAGCAGGTGAAACAGCTTCTACAGAAATGCCTATTTTATGTACTTGTTCAGCGATCCATTCTGCTGAGGGTGCGCGTGGATGATCTGCCCGCGTTGCGATTACATATTCAAGCCTTGGCTTTAGTTCTTCCAAGATGCCTGAAATATCCTTGTCTTCCAAAACACAAAAAACCATCACAACGGGTTTATCGGGAAAATATTCATCAAGAGTCTCACGTAAGCGTAATGCAGAGTCTCGATTATGCGCCGAGTCAACGACAATAGGCGGCTCACGCCGAAGGATTTCAAAGCGGGCTCGCCATTTTACCTGAGAAAACCCTTTTTGGATGGCTTCATCAGAAATTGGAATACTGCTGGCTTTGAGCGCGGTGTAGGCAGTGGCGGCATTTTCGATTTGGTGAGAGCCTAAGAGTGGAATCATTATGTCAAGAATGTGACGCGTTTTTGATTCAGGAAAGAGGAAAGAAGAAAGACGAAATGATTGGCCGTCAAGAGATGATGTCAGATGTTCAAACTTTACATCTTTTCCAACAAGAGTAAAACTACAACCCTCCAGCTTGGCTACGCGCTCCAACACTTCGAGGGCTTCGTCTTTTTGCGGAGCAGAGACGACAGGCACGCCTTGTTTGATAATCCCTGCCTTCTCCCCTGCGATCTTGGCAAGCGTATCTCCAAGCACAGCCATGTGATCATAGGATAGCGATGTAATGACCGAAACTTTCGGTGTGACAATATTCGTCGCATCGAGGCGTCCACCCAAGCCGACTTCGATCACAGCGGCGTTGCAGCCTTGCTTTGCAAAGGCAAGAAACCCAAGTGCCGTTGTAATTTCAAACGTGGTGAGTTTAGGAATTTTCGCAACGGCGGGTTTTAGTTCTTCAACAAGCTCAATCATAAACTCGTGCGAAATTGGCTCACCGTTGACTTGGATTCTCTCCGTGTAATCCAATAAATGCGGCGACGTATACAACCCAACCTTATAACCTGCTGCCTGCAACGCGGACGCGCAAAGCGCGGATACCGAGCCTTTGCCCTTCGTCCCTGCCACGTGAATGATGGGATATGTGCTTTGTGGGTTGCCAAGCTCTTCCATCAACGCGAACATACGGTCCAGGTTGAACTCAGCCTTGGCAAGTTCGGACGAATGTTTCAGGCTATAATCCACGAAAGAATATAGGTAATCAAGGGCTTTGTTGTAAGCGATTTCAGTGTCAGTCATGTGAGGGATTGTAAAACGTAATTGGTAATTCGTAAATTCAAAAATCGGAAGTCGTGAGAGATTATGGAAACCTGTTTCATCTGCCGCAAACACAATGGACAAGAAGCCACCCCTCCGGGTGGGTACATCTACGAAGACGAGCATTGGATGGTCTGCCACGCGCCGGGAAAATTGGGTCCGTTAGGGACGTTGTTCATCGAGTCAAAGCGTCATTTTCTGGATTATGCCGAAATGACGGATGATGAGTCTGCTTCGCTTGGAATTGTGATGCGGAAAATCTATCATGAGCTTAAGTTGCTCACAGGTGCGGAGAGGGTTTACCAAGTCACGTTGATGGAAGGTGTGCCACATTATCATTCCTGGTTGGTGCCACATCGCAAAGAAGACACTGAGAAAGGGATGAAGTTTCTTGCAAGAGATGATTCTTGTAGCGATGAAGACGCAGCCGCATTAGCAAATCAATTACGTGAATCAATGTCGTAAGGCGGAATGGCATCCCGCCCCACAAAACTTATGCTCGCCACCCTCACCATTCATCTCCACCTCCCCACCTGCGCCTCGCTCAAAGAAAAGCGCGGACGTATCAAGCCGCTGATCTCACGGTTGCATCGCGAGTTCAATATCTCTGTAGCAGAAATTGACTTGAACGACAAATGGCAGGAGGCGGTCATTGGTTGTGCGATGATCGGCAATGACCATGCATTTTTACAGTCTGCATTGGGGAATGTGGTGAAATGGGTAGAAGGCAATTGGTCCGATGGCGATATCATTGAACAAAGGATTGAAATACTATGAAAACAATACGTATACATCAATTTGGCGGGCTGGAAGTGTTGGCACAGGATGAGGTCCAAGTACCAGAACCGGGTGAGGGCGAAGCGCGCGTCAAGATCGAAGCGATCGGTGTCAATTTTATTGACATCTATCACCGCATCGGTCGCTATCAAGGAACGTTGCCGCTCACGCTTGGGCAGGAAGCTGCCGGGATCGTGGACGCAGTCGGACCGAAAGTAACGGATGTAAAGATCGGCGACCGTGTTGCCTATGCCAGTGTGCAAGGCTCGTATGCTGAGTATGCCATTGCTCCAGCTTGGCGGCTTGTCCTCATCCCAGCAGGCGTGGATGCGCAACAGGCAGCAGCCGTGATGCTCCAAGGCATGACAGCGCATTATTTGACGCATAGCACGTATCCGCTCAAAGCAGGCGAGATTGCGCTTGTACATGCGGCGGGCGGAGGGACTGGTCAACTGTTGGTGCAGATCGCGAAGCGCTGCGATGCGCGTGTGATCGGGACGGTTTCAACCGACGAGAAAGCTGCGTTGGCGCGCGAGGCGGGCGCCGATGAAGTGATCAACTATACCCAAACTGATTTTGATCTTGAGGTAAAGCGCCTGACAAACAATGTCGGCGTGGATGTGGTGTATGACTCAGTTGGCAAGGACACCTTCGACAAAAGTCTAAATTGCATACGCCGCCGTGGGTATATGGTGTTGTTCGGCGCGTCATCGGGTGCGGTTGCGCCGATTGATCCGCAAACGTTGAACGCAAAAGGTTCACTCTTTTTGACACGTCCCTTCCTGGCACACTACACGGCTGATCGCGCAGAATTGTTGGGCAGAGTTAATGATCTGTTCAAATGGATCGCGACGGGTGAGCTCAAGGTTCGCATTGATAAGATCTTTCCGCTGACTGAAGCGGCAGAGGCGCATCGTTACCTTGAAGGGCGACAGTCGAAAGGCAAGCTCATTTTGATCCCCTAAGTGGAACAAAAAGATTTCCAGACGAGTCTTATATACCGTGTATACGAAAGATGGCCCTTGATGAAACGAGCAATCACATGGTTATGTCTGTTGATTCTGCTCACCGGCTGCGCACCCAAGGTTGCTACTCTCACACCAACCTCATTACCCTCGACCGCCAGTGAAGCGCAAGGAACGTTGATCAAGTTCTTTGAGCTTTTGAATTCAAAACAATACACCGAAGCGGATGTGTTATACGGCGGCGACTACGAACAATTGAAAGTATTTAGCTCCGACACTGACCCATCGGATCATGCCAAGCTGTGGGCTGATGCCTGTCAACTTGCCGGGTTGCAATGCCTGGAAGTTCGCTCAGCCACATTCAAAAATCTGCAGGGCGACACCTACATCTTTCAAGTAGAATTCAGCAACCCCGACGGCAGTTTGTTCGTTCTCGGCCCCTGTTGTGGAGCCAACGAGACCGAAATGCCACCTATCTCAAAGTTTGAATATGCGGTGGGTCGCAATACCGATCATAAATATGTTGTAATGAACCTGCCTCCATACCTGCCATAAAAGGAAACCATGTCCATTTCAAGTTGCCTGAACTGCGGCTCATCCGAACAGGAAAGACCGCTCATCACACTCAAGTTCCAGCAAGCGGAGCTTTATATCTGCCCGCAATGCCTGCCGATACTGATCCATAAACCGTATCAATTGGCTGAGAAACTTCCCAACTTTTCACCTTCTGAGAATCCCCCGCCAGACGATCATTAAAGGTATCCATGAGCAAACTCTCCTTTCTGGCAAAAACATCCATACTGATCGCATTCTTTTTTTTCATAGATAAGATCCTTGCCTTCGTGCGTGTGGGCATCATCTCGCGCCTGTACACAGACGAAGTTGGCTTGTTGGATGTCTTCAATTCCGCGAACAATGTGCCAGATGTATTATTTGCGTTAATCTCAGGCGGCGCGCTGGCGATGGCATTCATCCCATTGATGAGTGATTACCTCACCACAAAGGGACGTGAAGCCGCGTGGGATCTTTTCTCACGGGTTGCGAATCTGGCGTTCATCGTCACAGGGCTGGCCGCGGTCTTTGTTTATTTCTTTGCGCAACAGATCGTGGATAATGTCATCGTTCCTGGTTTCACTGCGGAGCAACGAGTATTGGTTGCAGAGTTGATGCGGCTCAATCTTGTGAGCACCATTATCTTTTCGATCAGCGGTCTCGTGATGGCAAGCCTACAAGCCAACCAGCATTTTCTTTTACCAGCCATGGCGCCCGTGATGTATAACGTTGGTCAGATCTTTGGCGCGCTGATCTTTGTGCCACGCTTTGGGATTCAAGGTCTGGTCTATGGTGTTATTCTCGGTGCGGCATTGCATCTGGCAATTCAACTTCCGGCGCTGTCCAAATATGGATTCAAATGGACACCTGCTTTTGACTTAAAGAACACGGGTTTACTCGAAGCGCTCAAGTTGCTTGGTCCGCGCTTACTGACGATGGGCGGCATTCAATTGATCGTGATCGCGCGCGATTATCTCGCGTCCCACCTTGGGAAGGATGGCGCAGTGACATCACTTGCATTTGGTTGGATGATCATGCAGGTGCCCGAGACTTTGCTTGGCACGGCGATCGCCACCGCCATGCTCCCGACCCTCGCTGAACTTGTTGCACGCGATGATTGGCACGAATTCCGCTTGACGGTCGAACGTGGACTCCGCATCTTGATCGCCATCACCATTCCGATTGCAGCAGTGATGGCAGCTGGGATCAATCCGTTGGTACGCGCGATGTTCGGCTTCGAGGCAGAGACATCCACGCTCATCACATGGACGACCCGCGCCTATCTACTCACGTTAACCGGTTTTTCGATCCAGGAGATCGCGGCACGTTCTTTCTACGCGCGCAAGGAACCGTTGTATCCTTTGTATGCAGTCATTCTACGTTTGGCGATGTTTATCGGCATCGGCTATCTGGGTATCACATTCTTCAAATCCATTGGAGCGCCGGTCATTGCATTTGCAGAGATCGCGTTGTTGATTGAATCGATCATTCTCTTTGGCTGGTTAAGCAATAAGATGCACGAACCCATCGTCGTATGGAGTGCAGTTGGCAAAGGCGTAATCGCAGCGTTGATCGGAGGCGTAACAGCTTACGGCTTGGCGCTATACGTTCCCGGATCCGCCTTATGGACGGCATTGCTGGGCATGGTCATCGGCGGCTTGATTTGTCTCCCGATCATCTGGTCCGAGATTAAATTGTTCTTAAAACTGTAAAAACAAGGCTGATATAATAAAAAACTATGATTCAAAATTCTGAAGGCACACAACCTAGTAAACCCATCCAAAAAAGCGGACGCGGTCGTTCGTTCTTATTCAGTACACTGATCGTTCTGACACTCATCGTAGTCACATTGTTGGCTGGCTATCAATCGGGCATTTCAGTCCGCAAACAAAACGAATCCACGGTGGTCACGCAACAACTCACCGAGCAATTCCAATTTGTAGATGAAGATATTCAGGCCGGCAGATATGAGATCGCCAAACAACGTCTGGAATTCATCATTGCACACGACCCATCCTTCCCCGGTGTTCAGGAAAAACTGACCGAGGTGCTGGTAAAGATCAGCTTAAGTGGGAATATACAATCACCCACGCCCACACCCTCGCTCGTGCCAACGCCCGATTCCAGCGGAGCCGAACAAGTATATGTCGAAGCCACCAAAGCCAGTCAACTCATCGCTGCGCAGGATTGGCCCAACGCGATTGCTGCGCTCGATCAAATGCGTAAACTTGACTCGAATTACCAGCAATCCCAGGTGGATGGTATGTATTATTTCGCCCTGCGCAATTATGGTTATGACCTGATCATCAAACAGGGCAACCTGGAAGGCGGCATTTATCAACTCACGCTGGCGGAGCGCTTCGGTCCGCTGGACCGTGATACGAATGGTTTGCGCGAAGGCGCGCGCGTGTATCTCATCGGCGCGTCGTTCTGGGAACTGGATTGGGTACAGGCGTTATTCTATTTTGAGCAAGCCCGCAATTGGGGCAACTTGTGGGATGGCACCATGACCGCAACGGAACGTTATTATGTCGCTTCCATGCGCTACGGCGATGAACTGTTCGCCCTGGGAAAATATTGTGAGGAAGAAGAAGCCCTGGTCTATTACAACAACGCCCAAACGATTGGAGCATTGGATCAACTCGCGCAACAAAATTACAATGAGGCAATGCTGATCTGCTTCCCCGCAACCCCAACCTTCGATCCCGCATCCCTTATCACACCTACCATAGGCGATATCGCAACAACGGAAGTTCCTACGAATACACCAGAAACTCCAACTGAAACACCAGTCACACCAGTAACTCCATGATCGCAGCTCCTCCCACCTGGGCGTTAGCGCTCATCTATTGGCTGCACATGCTCGCCACCGTTGTGTGGGTCGGCAGCCTTGCAGCGATCTCGTTCCTCATTCTGCCTGCCATGAAACGCACGCTCAATGCTGAGACGCAACTTGTTTTCATCGAAGCCATGCAAAAACGGCTTGAACCCATTGCGTGGTTCAGCATCAGTTTATTGATCCTCACTGGTCTGTTTCAGATGAGTCTCAATCCACATTATGATGGCTTTGTCTCCACGAGCACACAATGGTCGTTAGCCATTCTCGTCAAACATATTTTGGGAATCATCATGGTGGTTGTCAGCGCCATCCAAACCTGGGAAGTCATCCCCGCCATCCGCCGCGGCATTCTCATGTCAAAGAAAATCAATAACGCCGAAGAATTGGACTCTCTGCGACGCCGCGAGATCACCCTTTTACGCATCAATTTTGGACTCTCCGTCTTGATTCTTGCAGCGACAGCTTTCGCACGCGCCTCCTAGGACTCTCAGAATCAAAACAGCCCGCCTCTCGCGTAGTGTACGAGACGGGCTGTTTCTGTTTAATCTACCTTTTCCAAGCGGACGTTTTTACGGCACCTGCACCGTGAAGTCATATTGCTGAACAGCAACATAGCCGCCGCCATAACGAACACCCACAACAACCGAAACCGGCACAACGCCACCGGGCATCTTCGTAGTGGGCCCCTTTGCTTTGAAGGTCACTTCAAGCGTTGCAGATGTGCCACTGCCAGAGCGGTCGCCGCCCTGAACAGCTACAACACCCTTGCCTGCATATTGAAAATCAGGCATGGCTTGCGCCGAGGTGAACTGCTGGTCACTATCAACCTGCACAACGACCGTATACGTCTCGCCAACATTCATCACGGAGGGTAAACCCTGCACGAGAGTGAACGTTGTTACCGGCATCGGTGCTGCGGCAGTCAATACGCCTGTTAGCAACACCATCAAAGCCACTAAACCTATGAGTGAAAAAATTCTTTTTGACATGAGTTGTATCCTTTATATAAGGTCACCCCAGTGTAATTCAAATTATGCAATTTGAACCAAACAGTTCTGCATGGTTACAAGATTAAAAGGTTACAACTTGATCAAGGCAGGAGCCAATGTACCTGTAAGATCGTAAGCCATCGCACCCGTAATTCGTACTGGCACAATACTGCCGATCTTGGCATCGCCTTCGATGAAGACCATCCCATCGATCTCAGGCGCATCCCGATAGGAGCGTCCAATGGTAATGTCTTTATCCTTGCCTTCCACCAACACATCCAATGTTTTGCCTACGTAGGATTGGTTAACCTGCATAGAAATGCCCTGTTGTAGTTCCATCAACCGTTCAAAACGTTCTTGTTTCACTTCCGTAGGGACGGGGTCGCCGAGCGGCTCGCTCGTGGTGCCGGGCTCAAACGAAAACTGGAAGGTACCTACGCGGTCAAAACGAGTTTCCTGCACAAAATCAAACAAGGCTTGATATTCTTCGTCCGTCTCGCCTGGATAACCCACAATGAAAGTCGTGCGGATGGCAAGGTCTGAGATCTTGGAACGCATCTTGCCAAGTGTTTTATGTACCCAATCCATATTTGACGGGCGCCTCATACGATATAAGGTTTTGGGATGGGCGTGCTGAAGCGGCATGTCGAGATAAGGCAAAACCTGTTTGCTTGAAGCCATCACATCGATCAAACGATCCGTCACATAACCCGGGTACGCATACATCACCCGGATCCAATCCATATCAGGGACGGAGGTTGTGATCTGTTCCAACAGAATCGCCAAGCCATCTTTCATACCCAGATCGTGACCGTAATCGGTCGTATCCTGGGCGATCAAAACCAGCTCGCGCACACCAGCATCACGCAGACGCCGCGCTTCGTCCACGATAACATCCACCGGGCGTGAGACAGCCGTTCCCTTAATGAGCGGGATGGCGCAGAACGCACACGGACGACGACAGCCATCCGCAACTTTGATCTAGGAACTCCCTCCCGCGACAGAG
>Ga0180074_1000266_pt1 | contig 10424 bp, 22 predicted proteins | sample EasRiv366_16_10D_FD_121773 | JGI IMG/M metagenome (GOLD analysis project Ga0180074, IMG submission 121773) | Soil microbial communities from meander-bound floodplain in the East River, Colorado, USA - East River metaG ERMLT366_16_10D | ecosystem: Environmental > Terrestrial > Soil > Floodplain ...
CGCCACCTGATATTGCATGGCAAATGGGGAAGACGGCGGCTTCCATCAAGTTAGCTAACGAATTGGGTGACATTGTCCTCGGGGCGGATGAGGAAGACATGGCCTTTGTTTTGGAGTCCATTCGTAAGGCCTTACGAGAAGGCAAGCTTGTTGCAACGGATTTCATCGAGATTTAAGATGACTGTCTGTCCTACTTGTTCCAAGTGTCTCAAGGAAGCAACCTTTGATTCTCCCAGGGATCTTTGTGAGGAACACTGGGTTGAGTGGTGGGTTGAAGGACTAAATCCACAAACGCCAGAAGAACGACAAAAGCTTACAGAGGAGTGCCTGAAGGCACTAAGGGAAGAAGATGACAACAGCTAGTACATATGAAGAGATGTGTCGGGAAATGGTTGAGGAGTACCCGAGTCTTCTTTCTGAGAAGAGGGAACTTGAGGAGAAGCTCCTGGCTGCCGAAAGCCGTCTAAAGCAAGTCGACATGACCAGACCTTTCTTGGCCGTTGACATTGTCTGTGTTACAGAGGAGGGCCTGGTGCTCATTGAGCGCAAGTGGCCACCTCTTGGTTTTGCTCTCCCGGGCGGTCACGTGGACTATGGTGAGTCCACAGAGGCTGCTGCCATCAGGGAAATGAAGGAAGAAACAGGACTGGATATCAAGATTATCCGGATGATTGGTGTTTACTCTGAGCCTACCAGGGATCCAAGAAAACACACCATTTCAGTAGCCTACATGGCAACTGCTAGAGGAATTCCCAAGGCTGCGGATGATGCCAAGAGCATCAAGGTAGTCAAGGCTTTCGAAGACCTCAAAGAAAGTGACCTTTGTTTTGACCACTATAAAATCCTTACTGAGGCAATGAGTCTTTTGATTAGCGAAATGGAGGTTCGATAATGAAGAGTTTCAATGAAAAGCTTCGAAATGTTGACCTTGTTAAGTTAATGTTGGGCATTGCAGGCTTGGGCATATTTGTTTGTGCCGTGGTGCTTTTTTTTACCTCTGATTTTGCTGACCAACCCATCATAACTCGTACTCCCGAACCGGGACACATTATTTGCTATTCTGTAAATGGAACCATGGTTCTGGATGTTTACTCCCCTGATGTTATTTGGCACAACACTTCTGGGGTGACCTTTAAGGATCGGGAAGGGCGGACCGTAACATTTTCCAACGAAAATTGCATGGTTACTTCTGACCAGCGTCCATAAGACCAAAAGGCTTTAACAAGTTTTTGACTTGGGATAGTCTGACCTTATCACCTTTTACCCAAAGGGGTTTTTCATGAAATCGATTCTAATGGCCATTCTTCGAGGAATTGGTTCTTTTTTTGCTGTTATTTGGCGTGGATTCGTGGCTGTCCTAAAGGCCTGCTTCATTGACCTACCAATTGGGTGGATCATCATCGGTGCCGGTGCCATTATACTCACGTTCGTGTGTTGGGTGGTTCCCTCTAGCAATCACGAGGAGTGGCAGAAATGCGCAGCCTTCTGTAGGGCTGCGGATTGTTATGCGGGACCAGAAACTAATGTAACATCCAATATTTGTGAGTGTTACAGACTTAGTGACCATGTCAAGGTATGGATTAGCACCAAGGACGGCGATCGAATGGTCGAAGACGTACGCCAGACCAAGAACAGGGCTCGATAACTTCTATGCATAAGTGTTATCCCGGAAAATGCAAGCTTGGTTTTCACTTTTCCAACTCCAGGAAAGAGTCACCCGAGGAGCAGCAGAGGATGTATGCCCTTCGCCTACAAGACGAAGCCGAGAAATTCTTTGAGTCTGGTTTACCCAGGCCCGACAAGTACGAAATTCTTGACTTTGTAGCCGTTGGAGACTGGATTGCCCTCAAGATTCGCTACGCTGACTGTACGAACTTCGATGGCCTAAAGATTCTTGTGTTCCGTACGACAGTCAAGGATTTGGTGAAAGCCAAACACATTGACCCACACTTTGCGGACTACCCAACACTTGAAAACCATCTTAAGACACTTGTGGCTCGCTTTCGTCCTGATGACACCGGATGGGTTGATGCCCTTGCTTTCATGAAGATATGTGAACAGGCCAACAAGAAATGATTAAGCTCGAACTCGTATTTTTCCTGGGCATTCTCCTGGGCGCAGTGGGATGGCACTTTTTGCACAAGTTCATCAAGCATCGCATTGACCTGTATCACATGCGTCAAGTACACGACGAGCGACGTGCCAAGGAAGAAAATGCCTTAAAGTCGGCTCCAACCGATGCCCTTCTTGAAGAACTTTCAGAAAGACCCACAGGGGAATTCTTCCAAGAGAGAGAAGATTCTCAATCACAAGTTGTAACAGTACCACCAAAAAGACAGAGAAAGAAAACACAATGAATAAGTCAACGATTATCGGAATAGCGGTCGCATCAGTCCTTGTTGTGATCCTGGCGGTTGCATCCTTTGGATGCAGTACGACCGTAGACCCAGGAACCATCGGAGTGCCCGTCAACTGGGGCCAGGTTCAGACCTATACCTACCCTGAAGGTTTTCACTTCGTGAGTCCCTTTACCGATGTTCACTCGATGAGCATCCGTACGCAGACCTACGATATGGGTGGGGCTGTGGCACAGAGAAGCCAGGAAGAAAATGATTCTAGTCATAACAACCATCCGGACAACGCAGTCAACATTCTGACCAGCGACCAGTTGGCAGTTGTTATGGAAGTCTCGATTCAATTCCATCTTAACCCAAGAGGCGCCCTTGAAGTTTACCGCCTTTTTGGTGAGAACTATGCAGATGCCGTCGTCCATCCTATCGTTAGGGCGGCCGTCAGGGATGCAGCCTCAGAGTTTACTGCTATTCAGCTAGTGGACCAAAGGGCTCGTCTCCAGAGTCGTATGGAAGAGCTTGTTCGTGAGGGGCTTACCAGCACTCTCCGTGGTCGTGAAATCGACCCGAATGCAATTACCATCGACAACATCCTTTTGAGGAATATCGACCTTCCCGAAAGCCTCGACGCCTCCATTGCCGCCGTTCAGCAGCAACAACAGCACACGGCTCGGAGTCAACAGGCTCTCCTAACGGCTCGGGCAGAAGCTGACCGGGCTCGTGTAGAGGCTGAGGGTGCAAGTGTATCAACTCTTGCTCGGGCACGTGCTGAGGCAGAGGCTAACCGTATCATTGCAGCTTCCCTGGACCCAAGGGTTCTTGAGGCTCGCAGGATTGAGGCCATGAGAGGCATTCTTGCCAATGAACACACCCGCCTTGTCATGCTTCCAACCGGAACAACTCCCATGCTCAACATAGCAGCAACTGGAGAGGTGCGCTAATGTTCAGTAAGGTTCTTTACCTGCTGCTGTTTGCTTGGCAGGCCCTGATAGCTGTAGGCAGTTTTGCCGCCGGAGATCCGGGTGTGGGGTTTGTAGCCCTGACTGGAGCGGTAACCCTCATGGTGTTAATCATCGTCGGTGGCCGAGATAACGTCAAAAGCCTCTTCAATGTTACCCTGGATGAGGCAAAGCCCCTGATTCGGCACAATGCGATATTCCTTGTGCTGACCTTGTGTCTTCTGGTTCAGTCGGTTCTGATCGGAACAGATTGGTACTGGTATCTTATCTATCCGCTTCTCTGGACTATGAACGGTTGGGAGATCTGGAAGTCCTGGAGCGTTCTGAAACGGTCTAAGAGGGAAGAGGAACTACGAGCCAGGCTTGACAGAGGTGAAAGTCTCGTTGACAAACCTCGGCCTTGGGTCAGTGCTCCACCATGTCCAAAGCCGCCGGTGGTAAAATCAAAGTAAATCAGGCTTTATCAGCAAATGAAAGGGTGTTATCCTTAAGTGGGTAGCACCCTTTCGGAGTTTAACACGAGATGACAACAACCACCAGAGAACAAGTCAGGGCGATTTTAGAAGATTTCGTTAAGGAGTACGATGGCAAGTACACAATCTGGGGAATTGCCGTAGGCGCAGGCCCAGGGGAATATGACGAATACGGTAAACCCCGTCACAGGAACAAGAACGACTACACTGACTGGAGTCTTCACGTTTTCATTGACAAGGAGTCAGAACGGGATAGCGTGCCCTCTACGTTCAGGGGCGTTCCTCTTTTGGTGTTCGTTACTGACCAGAGCGACAAGGACAACTTACCGGTAGAGGAGCACGTCTGGAGTCAATCAGACGTTCAGAGCAACAGGTAATATACGCCATGGGATACTACACTCAATTTAGGCTTGAAATCAAATTCCTCTCTGGTGTAACAGAGAATGAAAGAGAAGGGTTTACCGGCTTTATTCGAAAGGAACTCAACAACTTGGCCTTTGGTGATGTTTCCGATGTTCTTGAGGATGGCTCAGAATCCTACACGTGGTACGACCACGAGGATGACATGCGCAAAATCAGCGTTAAATACCCAATGGCCATTTTCGTCCTAAGTGGTGAGGGCGAAGAGGGCGGAGACCTATGGCGCAAGTATTTCCTTGCAGGTAGAATGCACGGTGGGAAGGCCAAAATTGTCTATGAGGAGTTTGATCCAAAGAAGCTAACAAAGGACGAGGCATCTTATCGCGATTGGGCTCGCCAAAACCATGTCGAGGTAGATGACGACTGACCAAAAGCTATTCCTATAATCACACAAAAAGGGTATAGTTAGGAATACTATAGTGTTAACCTCGTAAGATATGGTAAGAAGAAAGTTATCAGCAACTGACACCTTCTGGATGGCTCAAACAAGGAAACTAGAAACGTATGCTAGTAACAAGGGCTGGAGCGTAGTCTATACGTCAGGAAAGAAGAACTCTGAGGCTGATTTTGTAGCCAAGAAGCTTCTGATTGAAATTGACGTAAAGTCAGAGCACACCTTCTACTACTTTCTCCATGAAATTGGCCACATGTTGCTTTGTCAGAACTCAAAGACCTATGCTGCCAAATATGAGACAGTCTATGAGGATTTTCATGCAACGAGCCTTACCCACAAGGTAAACAGAGTTGAAGAGGAGTTTGATGCCTGGAAGTCCGGACGTAGACTCGCTCGGAGACTTAGTCTCAAGGTAAACCGTAGAGAGTTCGAGAAGCTTCGTACTAAGTGCCTTGCATCCTACATGATGTGGGTTGTTAACAGAAAAATTCAGGTTGCCCAAAAGAAGAAGGCAACCACCGGATCAAAACTATGAATACCACAACCAGTCAAACCACCAACAGCCCCACCAAAAAAGGGCCTGTTTCACCCCAATCAAAGGGCAAGGAAGACACTGTATCGGTCATTGACGAAATTGTCGACCAAATTGAAACCAAGCCTACTCCCAGAAATGTAGACCAGATTTTCTTTGATTATGCTGCCTCCAGAACCCTCCCGATGCGGAATGAGATCGTCAAGAAGAACCAGGCCCTGGTAACTTACATAGTCAACAAATACTACAGCAATCGTAAGGACCACAAAAACGTTAGGGAAGACCTCCTACAGGAAGGTACTATTGGGCTGATGAGCGCCATTGAGGGATTCAAGCCAGAACTTGGTTATAGATTCTCAACCTATGCTACCTGGTGGATTAGACAGGCTGTTAATAACTACCTCCTGAATGTAGAACCAATGATTCATGTTCCCTCTCACGTGAGAACGGCCAATAACAAGTTGGTACGTAAACTCAAGGAAGAAAATATCCTATATCAGGACTTTATTATCAACTACAAGGATGCTAAGTACACAGACAAGATGATGGAATCAATTTCCTGCGCCATGAAGTCCAAGAACATTTCATCTCTGGACGAGCCCCTCCGTGGCCACAGGTCAGGAGACGGGGATGCTCCTACCCTCAAGGATGTTTTGAGCAACTCAAACAGCAATGAAGACAATGAAGTTGAAGTTCTTTTTGATGGTGGAACCATCCTTCATATGCTCAAAAAATCACTACTTAAGCTCTCGGAAAGAGAGCGGAACATTCTTTTGCTCAGATTTGACGTAATCAAGAAGGTCTCAAAGAAGGTATCAGACTAATGACCAACAAGAATAAACCCCTAAGTGATGAAGACATTCCATTCGATGAAGACATGGAACGTTATTTAGAGGAAGACACTGAGGATGACAAGAACACCATTCTCTTTGAGAGCGAGAAGAAACCTCTTATCACTCCGCTTGATCAATACCTTGGATTTGAGCCTGAGGTATACAGTACATACTTCGAACTAGAGGGTGGTCTCTATCCTGACCTCTTTGGTAGATTTGAGGACAAAACCGATGATGTTGACTCTAGAACACAACACCTAGCAAACACCAGGGCTGGTAAGTTTTATAGCAATCTCCTGACTGCTGTTTTGAACAAGAAGTTACAGGAGAACAAGGCGTCTGTTGGTGGAAAAACCCAAAAGCAGGTTATCACTCAGTTCATGGACTCTATCAAGGGACAACTCAGGGCCGCCTCTAACAAAGACAAGAACAAAGGAGAAAAGCCATGATTACCGGAAAAACTAAGACCAAGGGTGCCAAAAAATACGTTACCATCGAGGAGGGTTGTGACTTTCGTAAGATTGCCCAAATCATGACCCAGGCAGGTTACCCAATGAATCATGCTACCGCTCGGAACCAACTGATGTTGGCAATGGAGAACCTCCTGACCGACGTGAGCCGCCAAATCGGCGTCAAAGTTGAGAAGAAGCACGTTACAGACATGCTCCACAACCAAGAGGTTCACAATTCTCTGGCTGATATTTTACAGTTGGCTTATACGGAATTGAAAACTGAAGGTAAGCTACGATAATATGGTTACTCGCAGACAAAAACAAAGAAGCTTCAAGTCGGCTGGCAAGCCTGACTTGTTAGAAGTTCTTCAAAGACGCCGCAAGACAGTTGCTGATCTCCTTGCCCAAAATGACGTAAGAACCGCCAAGCAACTCGATGCCTTGCTCTTTTCTTACCTGGCAGACTATGATCTGTCCCCAAAATTTGTTGGTCTCGCTGAAGAGCTTCTTGCTTCCATGGAAGCCGATACTCTTGTAAAGAACGACCCGGTGGTCCCAGAGGAAGTTATGATGGATACCCTAGAAGTGGTAGAGGAAAAACAACCACGAAAAAGGGCCAAGAAATCTAGTGAAAAACCAGATTAATATCTGATATACTGTGGTTATATGGAAAACGTGAACCACACTGCTGAAACTCCCTCTGTTGAAGCCACGACTTCCCCACCCCGTTTCAGGGCAGGCAAGCTTATCATGATCTCTCCGAAACACAAGGAGAATTTTTCGAAGCGTCCACAGACGATTTCCTTCGTGGTTCACAAGGAACTCAAGGGTGCCAACGTTCCGGAGTATTACCGCCGGGACAAGAGCAAGAAGGGCTTTATCTGGAACGGATTCGAGGGAGAACAGGACTTCTTTTTGCAGCCCTTGGCTCACCTTGCTCCGGGTATTCCTATCCTTCTGTTGGATGATCCCAAGGAAGTGACCTTCTCGGAATTTTCTCCGGAAAGGGAAAAGAACTTTTCTAGCATGGCTCGTCAGCAGGGTAAAAGCAAACCCATTAGGGGTTGGCAGATTCGTTTCATGTTAACTGACAAAGTATCTGGCCAGATCAGCATGTGTCACGCCATCGTGACCAACAAGATTTGGAAGCACTATCTTTGTGTGGTGGTTCCTCGCAGGGCAGAGAAGTACGGAATTGAGTGATTCCTTTCTGTAGTCTCTTTACTACCTAAGCGTATATGTCATGGTTTTGACTCTAGAAGAAATTGCTGTTAAGTTTCGTCCTGGGGCAGTTCTCAAGGTAATTGCCCGAGATGGAATTGTCTGTGAACCTGAAGTCCTCCAGACAAGCCTGTACCACAGGATGGCCTATCATGTTGCTCGTAACTCCAAACCAAACCCCAATCTGGTTTCGGGATCTATTGTCCTTTGCGTTGGTCACACCCTAAACCAGGGTACCGGTACCCGCACCATGCGCATCTTTACTGCCAACAAATTCTACACTTACATCGGGTATTTTTTGCCTCAGGAGCTTTTTGAACCTCTGTGACCCATCCATGTGGCATATACGTAATTCGAAATACTCGAAACGGGCGCATTTATGTTGGGTCCTCCATTAATCTAGTACGACGGCAAGTGCAACATTTTTCTTGTTTACGTCACAGTCGACATAGAAATGCATTTCTTCAAGCGGACTTCAATAAGTGTGGTGAGAAAGCTTTCATATTCGAAGTGCTTTGCTATTGTGACTCAGTCAATGTATTGCGATTTGAACAAACTGCTCTCAATTCTGTCTTTGACAAAGGCAAGCTTTGTTACAATATTTCACCAACAGTTGGTACAACTTTGGGTGTGAAACTAGGACCACACAGTGAAGATCACAAGAGAAAAATCGCTTTAGCCATGTTAGGTCATAAGGTCTCTACAGAAACAAGAAATAAAATGGCGAGCGCCAAAAGAGGAAAGCCACGCCCTGAAGAGATTCGCGAAATTTTACGGCAGGGCCGTATTGGTCGTTGGAAAAAGTCTGTCAATAACATGGAAAAGTGATGCTCTATTTACCACAAGAGCTTTTCGAGCCTCTTTCCGATGGTAGTGTATTCCCCAAACATCAGGCAGATCAACCTTGATCGCCAACAGATAACTTCCGGTACTCTTGTCGTTGTGTACTCAACTTCTGGTTTGTTAGCCTATCCATCAGGTCAAGCCAGAAAAATGAACGAACTTGCCGCAACTCAAACCATCCGACCCGAAATGAACTTTCGGATGTTCAGGCTTCCCATTGGGTCTGTGGCTCTTTGTCTGGAATACGACATTTGTGAGGATATGACTTTCTTTGCCAAGATCCTGTATCTCGACAAGGTATATGAGGTATTCGGGCGAGTTGGTGACTTTGAAACCCTCCAGACCGAAACTTAGGTGAATCTACTTAATGGGGTATGCTACGACCTCAATACCTGAGACACATGTCCGATTCAAACAAAACCCAAAACTACCCAACCCCCAGGGAAGGCACCCTTTGGAGAGCATCCAGCCCTGGATTGCTAGCAACGGTACTTCATGGACTTGGATGTTATTCCGAAGGTTCAGATGGAGTATCACGAAGACACTATCTCTTTGAAAATGTTGTGGCTCTCAAAGAGGGCGATGTGATGCTCTACGTTGGGGATGAGGATATGATGGTCTCTCACTGGCATCTACAAATCAACCAGGAACTTGAGGATCCACAATATTACACCCGGCTTGTTGCTGCCGTCATGCTCTTAAACGAGAAGAGAGTGTACTTAATGTACGATGACTACAGTGACATATGGCGTCCTGGTCATCTCCTTAAGCAGGTGGTAGACAGTGACTCCTCCAATAAAGAAAAGCAAGGCCCGTAAGAATATCCTCGAAAGCCTTTTAGAAAAGGGAATTCACCCCGGAGCCATGATCGTTAGTAAACGCTTCATCGAAGGCACCATCGAAACCCTAGATACTACGCCACCGTCTTTCATGAGGATGAAGTTAAACGGAGAGAAGTTCCACCTCTTTCACAAAGGTAAATCCTGCAAGACAATCTATTTCCGTGAGAGCACTCCGGTAATGTTTCTAGATGTGGTGTTCCGAGCTGATGACCGTGGGGTGGCCTACTATTTCATGAACATTTTGTATGAAGACAAGATTGTAGCAATTAACCACACTCCCCTGGACACGGCCCTAGACCTCGGAATCACCTCGTTTTTGAGGGAATGGAAACAGCTTTAAATCCTTGGTATTATAGAGTATTATGAAGGAGTGAGGAGACTAGCCTAAAATGGAAGAGATTACCGAAGGCAAAACCCGACAAAAGGTGACGCCGGCCATGATCAATAGCTGGAAGCTGAACATCATTTTCGAGCTTAAGGCCAAGTACGACATTCGTAAGGGCACCATTGCCAAGGTGAGTCGACCTGTACAGGGTCGAACCCGGATTGAGAAGGAGCCCATTCCGGAAACTAAGGAAAGCACCCAGACCTCCTACCAGGACTTCCTACCTCAGACCAACTGCATGTTCCTAGGCACGTCCTATGACTACTGGACTGGCAGGATGTACCTGGAGTTTATTTGTGATGACCGGGTTCTCTACTATGACTGGTGGCAGCATGGAGCGGGAGACACCAGTTTCGGTGAAATCTTCGTAAAGGTCGCCGATCCTACCTCCAACAGTCATGGACTCGTCTAACCGCAAAGCTCGGGCCCTGGACATTCGGCTTTGGATTGCCAACAACGAAGCCAAGCTCCTTTCCAAGTTTTCTCAGAAGTTCCAAGTAGGCAAGCCCTACTTGGTTCTTTTTCGTTATGCAACTGGTGGCCAGGAGCTACCAAGCATCCAGGCTACGCCGTTTTATGAGTTTGAAGAGCCGCAGTGGACCTACTGGACTAGCCGGGCTGACCAGAATACCGTCAGTATCCCGCCTCTAAGTCCTGTGATTTACCTGGGTCCTTACTTCGAACCAGAGTGGTCCCCAGAAAGACACCCCTGCGCCAAA
>Ga0180074_1000268_pt1 | contig 10391 bp, 8 predicted proteins | sample EasRiv366_16_10D_FD_121773 | JGI IMG/M metagenome (GOLD analysis project Ga0180074, IMG submission 121773) | Soil microbial communities from meander-bound floodplain in the East River, Colorado, USA - East River metaG ERMLT366_16_10D | ecosystem: Environmental > Terrestrial > Soil > Floodplain ...
ATAACCCCCTAAAAATAAAATACTAATCAATATACAAATAAGGACTATACTTGCGTATTCAGCTAAAAAGAAGAATACAAATATAACAGCAGCGTGTTCTGTCATAAAACCACTAACTAGTTCTGATTCAGCCTCAGCCAAGTCAAAAGGAGCTCTGTTTGTTTCTGCAACTGATCCTATAAAAAAAATTATGAAAATAGGAAATAAAGGTATTATAAATCAAACAGCTCTTTGAGCTTCTATATTTACGGATAGATTTAAACTACCTGTTAAAAATATAACTAATAAAATAGCAGAGCTTAAAATTAACTCATAACTAATTAATTGAGCTGTACTTCTAAGTGACCCTAAAAAAGCATATTTAGAATTAGCTGATCATCCCGCAAGCAAAATTCCATAAGTGGCTAAAGAAGACACTGCTAATATATATAATATACCTAAATTAAAATCAGCTATAACTAACCCAGGACCAAAGGGTATTACATTATAACCTAGCAATGAAAAAACTAAAGTTATAATAGGACCTAAAAAAAATAAAACTATATTAGCTTGTGTTGGGGATACATATTCTTTTAACAGAAGTTTAAGAGCGTCTGCAAATGCCTGTAATAAACCCAGATAACCAACAATATTAGGCCCTAATCTTCTTTGCATACTGGCCATTGTTTTTCTTTCAGCTAATGTAACAAAGGCTACACTTAATAATACAGGAATAGTAACTAGTAATACTTCAATAATGGAAATCATTGTAGGTATATATAACATTTTAATTTAATTAAATAAAATTTTATTAGAAGACACTATACCACATTATATTTACAAACTTAATTTAGATTACAATAAATAATAAAATAAGCTGCTTGTTTTTATAACTAAAAGACAGATTTAGCAAAAATCAAAATATTATTAGTATAAACAGATGATTACTCTAAAAAACTTATAAATAGCAAAATTATTATTATTAGTTTTAATTTATAATTTTTTCATTCTTTTATTTATAAATAAACTTAGACGGTCAATAATCTTGTTTTTTATATTATTATAAATATAATTAGATGGTAAAATGTTTACTTAATAAATCATTAGGATAATTATAGCTATGTCTTGTTAAATTAATAAATATTAATAGTAGGTTGATAAAAAATTAATGTTAAACTGTCATGGTCCGTATTTATTATTATTATTTTATAATTTAGTATTTAACATGAAAAATAAAAGACCAAATAACAAAGTGAAAAAAAAAACTAAGGTTTTATACCCTGAATTTGACAGGATATTTTTTGTGCCACATACAGTTGTTTTACTTACCAAGTTATTAATATTAATATAAAAGACTAAGATATTAACTCCTTTTTATGCTATATAGTATTAACACTAAAAACCCAAAGAATAAAGTAGCAAAAAAGTACACTAAAAACTTAATAAAAAAAGTAGCAAAAAAAGTACACACGTATCAGTTTTACAATTTAATAGCCAAGTATAAGTATTAATGTTTTTTAATCTAAAATATAAAGAACAAAATTTATTAAGTAACAAATTTTAAAAGCAACTAAAGTATAAAATTTTTAGTTAATATTTTTTAGTTTTGAAGGATAAAAATGATTTTATCCTTCACAAAAGGCAGTTAAAAAAGTAATGGAATATGATCGCTGATTCATCATTATTACTAGATTCGACCTAGGAAATTCAGCCATAGCAGCTTCAGCCCTAGCAGCTTTAGCCTTAGCAGCTTCAGCCCTAGCAACCCTGATATCAAGAGCTTTGCCATATTACTCCAGAATTATTTCTCGTAAACAATCTAGTTTATTGTTGTTATTATCTACCTTTTCATCAAATTGTTTTACAATTAATAAATTCCGGTGATAATTTGGGAGAAATTAAAGATATTATTGTTCTCTAAGTCAAAGTAAAAATTTTTCCAAACCTAGGGATTGTAATACTATTGGCATTGAACTATGTAAGATACCACAAATTTCTGAACATTGCCCATAGTAAGTACCCTCTCTATTAACCAAAGTAGAAACTTGATTTAATCTACCTGGATAAGCATCACATTTTATTCCTAAAGTGGGCAATGTAAATGAGTGTATAACATCTGCAGAATCTATACCAAATCTAGTGTGAGTTAATTCAGGTAGTGTTACTCTGTTATCAACTTCTAACATTCTCAGCGCTCCTTGTTCTAAATCGGTTTCAGGTATTAGATATGAATCAAACTCTAGGTGATCTCCATCTACATCAATAAAATCTGGATATTGGTAACTCCAGTATCATTGATGAGCCTCAATTGTAACTGATAAAGTGGGATCAGTCACTTCATCCATTAAATATAATAATTTGAAACTTGGAAAAGCAATCAAGATTAAAATTAGTGCAGGAGTAATAGTTCATATTAATTCTATTAAAGTACCATGGTTAAGATATTTATTACTTATAGGGGATTTATTAAAGACGTAATTTCTTATAATAGATTGTAATATTCAACCCACACTAAAAAGTATTATAACTAAATAGTACATAATATTATCATGTAACTCTACTAATGCTTCCATTTGGGGACTTGCACTATCTTGAAAATAAACTCCTCAAGCTCTAGGTGCATCACAGTACTCAGAGAAAAATTGAATATTTAATAAATATAATAAATAAAACATAAATTAAAAAAAAAAATAATAAAATCCTCAAAATCTGGGTATGGTTTGCTATGGGTAAAAAACCAAGATCTTTAATTAAAGACCTTTAATAAAAAGATCCATTATTAGTATAAAAACTAATAGAATCTATAATTATATAGAATACTAAAAACCATTAGTATAAAAATTAATACAATCTAATTAAATAGAATACTAAAAATACCATTATATAACTACTTATAAAAATTTAAAAAATTTAGATTTTAAATAAAAAAGAAATTTACATTAGTTATAAATAATTTTTAGTCAATTAGTATGAAAACAAAAATATCTAAAACCAAAGACTATGATACAATATTATTAGGATACAACTAAGCCGATTCCTGTTTATGCATTATTTAACTTTACAAAGGCTTAATAGAAGGCTTGTTAGTTCGCAATCATATAATACAATAAATAAAAATTTTATTTAATAACTTATTTTTATAAAATATTGTTTAATGATTTCTATTTTCTGTTAAAGACCAAAGCTTTGGCTATTTTTTATTGTAAATAAAAATCTATGTATAAAGCTCCGGACTTCCCTATGTTAATATATAACACTATGCAACTTGTAACACTATATGTAAATTATTTAAACACTATATAAAACTATTGAACCATATAAAATTAATCCTAAAAAAGTAAAAAAAAATTAAACTAGATTAGTTATTAAACTAATGATGTTAATTTTTATTTATCTTATTATTAATAAAATAAGTTATAATTAAAAAAAAATAGATTTTAAAGATTATAAAACATTTTATTAAAAAAATATAAAATATATTCTATAAAAATTAAAAAAGATGTTTAATGATTTGAAAAAAAAGTAACCAGCAAAAATACCATAAAGAAAAAAAATAAAATAACTTGTATAACTATGATTTAATGTTTTTACTATTATAGCTTTTTAAGTAGATTTTTTAAGTAGATGGTGCATACATATATCTTTTTAAGTAGATTTTTTTAAAGTAGATTTTGTAAAAATAGATTTTGTAAAGTAGATTTTAAGTAGATAGTGCACACATATATCTTTTAAAGTAGATTATTTATATATTTACACCAAAGTACTACATACTTAAATAGATACAAAATAATAGGCTAATATTACCTATTATAGAACAAATTAAAATGTATTGTTTAATGATTATAACTAGCATTTAATCTTCTGAACTCAGCTACTTTTTCAGTTAACTGAGAAGTATAATTGGGGTTTTGGGCTTTTAAATTTTGCTCTATTTTTAAACCTTTTTCAAGCAATTCCTTAGCTTTGTCCCCTTCAGTGTTAACTAACCGATCTATAATACCTACCCTTGTTTTAATATTATCTACCTCAGAATCTGTCAAATTATCATTATAAAAAAAAAGTTCCATAAAACCTGTTGTATCTGTTTTTGGTTTAACATTATAAGATAAACAAGTATTATTAAATTCTATTATAAACCCTGAAAGTTTAGGTAAATGATAATTTAAATCACTAATTATACCTGCTAAATCATTTAAATTACCTGCTAAATCACTTAAAGCACTTTGAAGAGGTAAATTTACAAATGCGTGAGGTTTAGGTGGACTATTCAAGCATCATTCTAAACTATTATAAGCTCTATTTAATAATGTTTGTAATAAATCACTGAAAAATTGAGGTTTTAATCAAGGATATCTTGAAACAGCTTTACCATAAACCAATTGATTATACACAATATATAAAAATAATCATGATGCAATAACAGATATAATAGAACCAAAACTACTTATTAAATTTCAACCTGCAAAAGCGTCAGGATAATCGCTAATTCTTCTAGGCATTCCTTGTAAACCTAAGAAGTGTTGAGGGAAAAAAGTAGCATTAACTCCGATAAATAAAATTCAGAAATGGACTTTAGACAATAATATATTATAATCCAATCCTAATATTTTAGGAATTCAGAAATATCATCCACTAAATAAGGCGAATACTGCACCCATACTTAACACATAATGAAAATGAGCTACAACGTAATAAGTATCATGGAATGCAATATCCAGAGATGCGTTCGCTAAAACAACACCACTTAACCCACCAATAGTAAACATAAATATAAAACCTAAAGCAAATAACATTGATGGTGTTAAATGTAATGATCCACCATAACATGTGGCTAATCAAGAGAATATTTTAATTCCTGTTGGTACTGCAATTATTAATGTAGCTGCAGTGAAATACGCTCTTGTATCCACGTCTAAACCAACTGTGTACATGTGGTGACTTCAAACTACAAAACCTAATACTCCAATAGACATCATGGCATAAACCATTCCTAAATAACCAAATACACTTTTATTAGAATAAGCTGATATTGTTGTACTTATTATACCAAATCCTGGTATAATTAATATATAAACTTCTGGATGACCAAAGAATCAGAAAAGATGTTGGAATAATATAGGATCACCACCACCAGCTGCTTCAAAAAATGATGTATTAAAGTTACGGTCTGTAAGAACCATAGTTATTCCACCGGCTAATACTGGTAGAGATAATAAAAGTAAAACAGCTGTAATTACAACTGCTCAACCAAATAAAGCTAATTTATGTAATCTTATACCTGGACTTCTCATGTTTAAGATTGTTGTAATGAAGTTAATAGCTCCAAGAAGAGAGCTTATACCAGACAAGTGTAATCCAAATATAGCTAAATCTACACTTGGTCCACTATGACTTTGTATACCTGATAGAGGAGGATAAAGAGTTCAACCTGTACCTACTCCATTTTCTATTACACTAGCAAATACAAATAAAAATAAACTAGGAGGTAATAGTCAGAAACTTATATTATTTAATCTAGGGAATCTTTAACCATTTGACTTTTTTAGTCAAATTAAAAAAGTAATCGGTTACTTCTGGCATGCACTATGTTTTCACCCTTATAACTAAGGGGCCTCGCGTATAGTCTCTGAGGATCCTATTTATAATTTTTATTTAAACTACTTTAGTTTCCTGCACATTCTTACCATGTATACATAATTATTGCTACTAGTTTTTGTTGAAAATACAACTTTAGATGTATATAAACTCAAATTAGGTGCCTATGTATATGTTAACTGGAAAATTTATTCCATTTTCGAAAGATTCTATGCATACAGCGAAGTAATAATAAAAATTTGCATTTTTAACGGCATTCCCTGGTTTAGGGCTTATATATTAAATTAAAATAATTATAGTTATAGACTTAAGCAGATAATTTATTTAAATGGTCTCAATTAAAAAAAGTTCTTTGTCTATTCATACTATTTCTTACAGAATCTGTTTTAATCAAACCTTCCTCTGTATAATGTTTATTTTCAAGTATTAATAGTACAATTTCCTTTCAATCTTTATAATCTAAATATTTACTTGAAAATAAAGGATATCTTGTAAAATAATTTACTATAATCTCCAGAGATGTTTTACTTGATGCTGCTAAAGTATAATATTCGTTCCCTGTAGACTTTTGTTTTCTAGTTAACAATTTACAATTAAGAAATTCAGCTATATTTGTTAAAACATTAAAGTAACTACTACCAGTTACAGGGTCTAACATTCTTTGCTCAATTCTTAATCTACAAGATATTTTCCTTTTTTTTGCATTATTTTCTATTTTAGTATGTTGTACAGAAAAACTTCCATCAGAATCTATAAAACCACTTAATCAACTGTCATCTGACAAAGAACTTTTTTTTAAAGGTAATTTATCTATATTTGTATTGTGATTTTTATTTAATCAATCAATCAAACTGTGAAGTTGATGTATCTTAGGTGTTCTTAATTCACCATTAATTAAAGAAACTATTTTCTTTAAACCTACTACAGGTGAAATAACTAATACACAAGCATTGTCTTTAGGTTTATATCTAATAAATCCTGATCCTATTATTTCTAATAACTTTTTAGCTAGCGGTTCATTTTTTAAACTAAAAGTTATACAAAATCTTGGATTATGTTTTTTAATAAAATTAATATTTTGAATTCAGATATGTCCATCTCCTTCAAATAAACCTGCTAAATATGTATTTAAATTATTTTTAATTTTAACGTTATTGCTATAATATTTTTTATTTAATATATTCCCAAGGTAACCCTTTTTATTTGCCATATCTGGGCCACCTACTAGTAAAGGTAATAAGAAATTACCAAAACCTCCTATTAAAGCAGGCATAACCATGAAAAATATCATCAGAATAGCATGAGCAGTTATTATACTGTTATAAAGTTGATTATCTGCTAAATATTGAACACCTGGTCCTGATAATTCTAATCTTATTAACACAGAGAACCCAGTTCCTATTAAACCAGAAAATAAGGCAAATATAAGATATAATGTTCCTATATCCTTAGCATTGCTAGATAAAAATCATCTTTCTGTTCACATACTTATTTCAGACTTTTTTGCGTTTATAGTATTGTCTTGTTCGTTTATTGTATTTATAGAACTATAAGATTTTATAGAATCTTCTTTGTGTGGATTAAAAAGTGAACTATGCCTAATACCCTCTTCCAAGAAACAAATTTTTATTATGCTTTTATAATACTATGCAATGTATTGCTTCTAGTTATCATATTTTATTAAAAAAAATTTTTATTACTTTATTTTAATAAATCTTTAAAGTATAAACAGTACTTTAAAACATAAGATTTTTATTCTAACAAACATAGTTTTTTTTTATAAACACCAAAAATTAAAAAATTTAATGGTATAAAGGTGAACAATAAACTAGTTTTTTACCTTTAAACTATTTTTCAGTTCTTCCACTTTTTCAACAAAAATGGGCAAACTAAAATTGTTTAATGATTCGTGTTAAAACCTGGACTAATTACTAAATTTTTAATTATTATATATAATTTATAATAATTCTAAATAACTTTGTATTAAAAAAAAAAAAAATAAATAAAGATTATGCAAAAATTATCTTATTTATATTTAGTTAAAATTTAACCAAATAAACAATAATGATAAAAAAAACACTATAAAAATTTATTTGTAATTATCACAAACAAATTCTAATTACTAATAAAAAATATAAATAGTACGTGCAATTAACTATTGAGTGTAGACGGAAACCCAGTCCCTATATTGAATTAAAATAGCCCTGTCTAAGTTTAGTGGTTTAAAAAAAAAAATAGACTAAAATTAGTTTTTTATAATATCTATTACTCCCATTTTACCTAAGGGCTTTTTGTAAACTTTAATATGTTAAATTATAGCAAATAGGGGTTTAAATAATAAATTATCCATATGCTTACTGGTAACTTTATATCTTATCTAATATACCTTAGAATTTATATCTTATAATTTATACTTTATAAAATATGTTTTATAATTAATACCATATAATTTATACCTTAGAATTTATACCTTATAATTTATACCTTTAATTTATCAATCTTAAATACCAAATTTAATTTTATGAAAATTAGTCTAAATATTAAGCAACTTAGAATAAATTTTACGATGTTGTACCTTTATTAATTATAAATGTATTTAAAAAAGTGTTATATACGTTTAACAAAAATTAATAAAGGTAAAAAACACCAAATGTGATGCATAAACATAAGTTTAAAATACGTGAGATCTGTAAGCATTAATATATATACTATCTATATTTTGCTCTTTTCCATACCAACATTTAATATATATCCTATATATAGTAATACGGAATTAAAAAAAAAATATTAACAATAAATATACAATAATTTATTGTTAACAGGGATAAGGAGGAATTGAACCCCAAATTTATGATCTGCAATCAAAATATAGAACCATCTATGCTCATCCCTTTTATAATCTTAAATATAATAAAACCATTAGCCAGGAGAGAAATTTGAATTCTCATTCTTAATGCATGAAATTAATGTTCTAACCAATTGAACTATCCTGGCCCATATTACTTGTGTTTTTTATATGATATTCTACTTTTATGTTAAATTGTTAATAAAACTATAAAAAATAATAGTATGAAAAAAGTAATAGTATTAAAAAAAGTAATAGTATTAAAAAAGTAAAGGTATTAAAAAAGTAAAAGTGTTAAAAAAGTAATAATATGAAAAAAGTAAAGGTATGAAAAAAGTAATAAAAAAATTAAAGGGAGGATACCCTGAATTGAACAGGGAACTTACTGTGCCACATACAGTTGTTCTGCCTATTGAACTATATCTTCCTTTTAATCCATCGAATTATAAAGTAATAGAAATTATAATTCGACAAATTTAAATATAATAGTAATTATTATTTTTTTTGTAAGTACGCATTAAATTCAAGCTTAATCTTCGCAATCTGGGTTTAACATAATCTTGTCTTTACTTTTAACTTATCATTAATACGTAGCTTACATTATTTCGTGATAACTGAAAGTAACTATCGATCAATATAACTAACAGGGTATAATAAGAGTTAGTTAAGAGTATTTACATCTATATTTCTACCCTTATTCATTCCAGATTTAATACTCTCTATTTTTTTGTAATCGTCTGAAGTTAACGAGGATTTTTTCATTATTGTAGAAACTATACAAAAATCTTTATAATCTAAATGCTTACTAGACATTAAAGGGTGTTGGTTAAATATAGGTATGATTACTTTAGCTATATCTTTGTGTTTTGTTACAATAAAATTAACTACAGATCTCTTGAGATCTTCTTGTATTCTACCACAACCTAAGAAGCCTATTAAGTTTTCCATTAAAATTTTATCTCTTAAGTGTTGAGTAATTTGAAATTTTAAGTAAACTGTTTCTTTAGTATTATTAGAAGAATTTTTTTGTTGATTTACGAAAAAGCACCCATCACCATCTACAAATCCTACTAATCATTCTAGATTAGGTTGTAAAGAAGTTAATTTTAAAGAAAAATTACTTTTAGAAATATGAGCAAAATGAAGTTTTAAGTTTTCAGGTATAACCTTAGTCATCGCCATTCTTAAAGATACTATTTTCTCTAAACCTTCTAAGGTTAAGTGTTGTTTATTATTCATTATAATAACTATTTCTTTGAATAATAAAAAATCTCTTCTTTTTTGCGTTAAAAGAGGATATTTATCAAAATGAGGTATTATAATTTCTAATAAATCTTTTACACTTCTAACTGACAAGATAGCACTTTTTGCTACATCATTTTTAATACGTATTCTAATGGATCCTACACCGAAATGAGATTTTATATTTTGTAATAACTCTAAGTCTTTTATATGCAATTCAATTGAAAAATCAGATTGTACCGCTCAACCTAACTTATTGTATCCTGACTTAATAATATTGACAGCAAAAGAAGATTCTGCATCAGCAAACCCTGTTAATCAAAAAAGCGAAAAATTTAACTTATCTGATCTTACATCGAAATTTATATTAAATTGTTTGTTCATATTCATAATCATTTTTTTTAAAAACACAATACTAGATTAAAGGTTCTAGATAAACCTAAATAATTTAAATATAATAAATCTTTTATTCCGGAATGATTCGAACATTCAATGTTAAATACCAAAAATTTATGACTTACCTATTAGTCTACGGAATATTTTTTTTTATTGTTATACCTTCTTAACTAAAATGTAACAAAAGGTATAGACAAACCTTGTAGATTTTTAAAGGAATAATTTTTAATCTAAATTAAAAATTATTTTTAACAATGTTTTACCCTTAGTCACTTTAGATATTATTTAAAGTTTTTGACCTTATTATTATATAATTAAAAATAATGTTAAAAAT
>Ga0180074_1000269_pt1 | contig 10368 bp, 9 predicted proteins | sample EasRiv366_16_10D_FD_121773 | JGI IMG/M metagenome (GOLD analysis project Ga0180074, IMG submission 121773) | Soil microbial communities from meander-bound floodplain in the East River, Colorado, USA - East River metaG ERMLT366_16_10D | ecosystem: Environmental > Terrestrial > Soil > Floodplain ...
AAGCAAGTCGCTTATGAGACAAGTCAAACCATTTATCAAGTCAAACACGAACTCTTTTCAGATTATTTACGTCAACAACTTCGTTCACCTGCGGTTCAGATGACGCTTGCGTAAGTCCAGATTTATATTCATCAGCGGTTTTTCTGACTATCATGGTGGGTCGTGAGCAAATCTAGTTTGCTTTGAATTGGATGAGCATTTGTTGTGTGTTCTGTTAAATGCTTCTTAGACCTGGCTATTCCAAGCCCGACTAACGCGGGAGGTCATTACTACTCTTATTCGTCAATGATATTCCTGCTATTATGACTATCACGCCTATTAAAATCAACAAACCAATAATCAAGATCGTTGACATGGTTGGCGCGCCAGTCACGGGGACGGGATAACTGGAAACCGGGGAAGTCACCACCGCAGTGACGGGCACTACCGTTACCTGCAACCCCGGAGCCTGCTCAGGTGCTGAACTCACATTCATCGGCATCAGCGCAAATAGAGTCAGTGTGGCAAGCACAAACACAAATAGAAATACGCGTTTGAAAGTAAGCATTCGATTTCTCCTTCTTAGTCCATGGTTCAATTCTACAATCAATACTCCTCAGCCATATCAGCCGAGTGGGGAGAGTTTTTCTACGCCATTCGGGTGAGGTGATATGCTGCCATTGTTGACCCATCGGATGCAATGACGATCTCAAGATGATGCCAGATGTAGTCCATCAACAGAAAGATAGAAAATTATCAAAACCAGCCAGCACCTTTTGGGATTTTATGAAGAAACGGATCGATCAATAAGGTTCTCAAAAATATCCATCTGGGGGAGATAAGGCAATTTTGTAAGCTACGGGATGATGGTCAGAGTTTGATGCGGGCGGCGATGACGCAGCTCAATTTATCGGCGCGGGCATATCATCGCATTCTAAAACTGGCACGGACGATTGCCGATTTAGCTGACAGCGAAGAAATCCAGTCCACGTAGTATTTGGCGGAGACGTTGCACGCTTCGCGGCAGTCCGAAGATCCTGATTGGTAATACTCAGCTTTTGAAGAAGAGCTTTAACAAATCCCAATTCCTAACCAGATCATACAAAGCAACCCCGATCAGGAGCAGACCTCCAATGAAATTGACAATTCTGCTGTGGCGGATGAATAGGGTAGTTAACTGACGTTGAAGTGCAGCGGAGAGAAAAGAAAGTATCAAGAGGGGGATGCCGAGGCCCAATCCAAACCAAAGGAAAGTCCAAAGTTGACTGAATGCTTCTGCAGCTGTGAATGACAGCGCAAAGATGCTGACTACCATTGGACCAGAACAGGGAAGGGCGATCGGTCCATACAGTAGACCATATACAAATGCATTGCCGAATGGATGACTCAATATAGGTACTTGAATTTGAGGAAGTGCCTTGAATGGATTGCGATTTAATAGGAGGAGAAACCCCAGAAGCAGGATCAACAAGTTGGCAAGCGGAATGATGTAGAGCAGAACACTCCCTACAGGAACAGCTAGCAGAGCGATCACGCCCCCAAGGGCGAGCATCATGGTCAATACTCCTGCAAGGACGAACAGACCGAGAAAATATTTTTGTCGCCCCGTTTGATTTTGATTACTCAAGTATGCCAAGAAGCCCGGATATAGCGGTAGGATACAAGGGCTGGTGGTGGTCAAAAGTCCAAGCAGCAATGATGTAATGGCGTGGTTATCCATTATTTATTGTGCCAGATAAGGTCCGACGGCCTTTTGGAGTGTCTCGGCATCCTTCAAGCCATATTCAAGATGATGGACATTCCCATCCCTGTCAATGATCAACATGGGCGAAAGTGGCGGATTCAAATACTGAGCAGTATACAAATTGCCAAGGGCACGGGCAACTTCCAGTGGGGCGACGGCAAAGTGCCATTCAAAACCATAGCCATAGACATATTCTTTAAGCGCGGCACTGTCTTCGTTAATGTCCACATCCAAGCTGACCGAAATCAGGTCATCTGGATTCCCAAGCGCAGCATGGAGTTTTCTCACCTCATTCGCCTGAACAACACAATTTGGACACCAGATTGCCATGGTCTCAAGCAGAACGACTTTCCCAGCATAAGCATTCATGGTGAATGTTTCTCCGGTTTGGACATCAGTCAACTCCATATCGAACCATTCTGGTGTGGCGACGGCTGTCGGCTCCGATGCCGCAGGCGCACAGGCAGACATAATCAAAGCGAAACCAAGAAAAATCAATGCGAAGCGAAATCGTTTCATAGGAACTTACAACAGTTGGATAAATAATACTGTCTGCACGAAACTTCGAATCCAGACTGACTATTATTTATCACTGATATCAATAACGTAGAACACGTAGTTTCGAGGGCTTTTCGACTCAACACCAAGCAGAATATAAAAGCCTTTAACATCCTTTGGCGCCACAACCTCCGTTGACCATTCCATTTTTTCATTTGCGAGGGTCAGTGGGATGGGCACGATATCCAGGGACTCATAAAGTCCATAGAGCACGCCGTCTGAACCGATGACTGGCGGGGTGCCGATATGGGTTTTCAGTGGGAATTTAGTGGGATTGAAATTCTGCCAATTGAATAGGAATCCAGTATCCGTTCGCTGAACAGCGAGGAGGTTAACGACGTTATCGCTTAGCGCAGTAACGCTGATTCCTATATCTTGAATCAAACCATCAACAGGCACAGCAATTGGATACACTACATCTGTAACGACTTCGTCAAGGTTTAATTCCAATATACCCTCAACTTTGTTTGCCTCCGGTTCATAATCATACAACTCACCGTTAAAACTTACATAGTCCAGCGAGAGTTTGGAGCCAGGGGCAACTGTTGCGCCTTTGCACTCCACGTATATAAGCTGGGTTTCCAGCTCACCCTCTTTCCCGATTGTGTACCCGCGCATTTGAAATCCCGGGGCAAGGCGATGTCCACCAGTCCCCACAAAAACAGTATCACAATTTGCGGTTTTGCCATCGCCGGTTGTGAGCACGGCTGGTTTGTCTGACACAGCGTGCATTGTGCTCCAGTCACCAGTATCGTTTCGAATTGTGATATCAATGTGTAAATCCCCTGCATCAGACTCGCCTACATTCGTCACTACAGCATTCCAGACTTTAAATTCTGAACCTTCCACTACTTCTGGAGCTTCCAAACCTTCAGGGATCACAATATAGACGCAGGCAAAAGTAAATAAAGAACAGGCAAGGAGCGCCAGAATTTGTATCTTCTTAAAATTCATCTTTCCTTCTCCTCAATAATAAACTCCACCGGCGGAACAACAAAAGTTGCATCTTGATTTGACAACATAGGAAACACCGGAAATCATTTGATCCCCGGTGTTTTGAGCCGCCTATGGAGCAGGATTAATTTCCGGAAGCACAGATCGAATGACCGCCAGTGTCAAGGTATACCCTTGCGGCATGCTTGCTGTACCATCCACCTGTGATACAGTCTTTTCCTGACCCTGATAAGAAATACTGACATTGTGCGCAAAGCATTGCCTGCATGGGGTTAGATATCTACCGTAGATGGCATCTGTGAACCATTTGTAGTCTCCACTAATTTTAGTGAGCATTTGATCCACTTCAGCAGGGTCAATCTTTTTTTCTACTTTGTTGACGCCATCGTTGCCAAGCACGTGCCCATCCGGATAGATTGCAAATAACTCATCAACACAAAGGGGACCGGCGGTACGGTTATAGACGATCACAGCGCCATCTTTTATCAGATCGGCGGCTTCTGCCTCGCGGAATGGCTTGATTACACATTGGGCAGTTTCAGGAGCTTCAGCGGAGGAGAGCCATCCAAGTCTGGAGGAAGTGCTGATCGCAATAACCGCCAACACCATAACCGCGCCTATTCCAAGCAACAGCTTTTGCCGTTTACGGCGAACAATCAACAATTCTTGCGTCGTCTGCGTACTTTGGCGCCCGCTCTTGCGGTTTGCCAAAACACTCTGCACGCCAATAAAAATAAGCGTAAGTACGCCAATTACTATTTTTGTCCACCATGAGCTGAGCGTTCCAATAAACTGGATCAAAGTTTGAGTCACGGCAAGAACCAATACGCCAAAGAATGTGCCGAACACATATCCTGCACCGCCGCTCAACATCGTACCACCCATCACCACCGAGGCGATCACGTCCAACTCAAAGCCTGGGGCGTAGAGTCCGTGACCAGATTCAACGAAGAGACAGAACGAAAGTCCTGCGAGAGCGGAACAGAATCCGTTGAACGTATACACCAGCAGTTTTGTTCTATCCACGGGTAAGCCCATTAAACGGGCAGATTGTTCATTCTTGCCTTCGTTACCACCGATGGCATATACACTGCGTCCAAAACGTGTGTATTGGGCAATATAGATTGCGACTAGCAATAGAATAAATGCAACAACTACGGGAATATCAATAAAGGGTGCGGAATTCCCCTGGCTTTCAGCAAGTTCTTTCAAACCTGGGATCAGGATTTTTGTTTTTCCCAGTATTTTAAAAATGCGATTATCAATTTGGACCGCATTGTCGCTGATAAAGAAACACATACCACGCGCAAACCACATGCCTGCGAGCGTCGCGATAAACGGTTGAACCTTCAACTTAACAATAAAAGTCCCCATAATGGCGCCAAGACTCATTCCCATGGCAAGCATAAGAAGAATCACAACCCAGGGATTCCAACCTTCACGCAATAACACAGCCGATGCAACTGTCGTCAGCGCCACCACGCCGCTTACTGAAAGATCAATCCCGCCCGTTAGGATGACAAACGTCATCCCGATGCCACTGATCAGGAGATAAGAAGTATTTCGAAACAGGTTGAAAAACACCTGTGGGTTTCGCATGCCAACGAAAAAATATGACCCGATCCCATACGCGGCTAAAGCCAGAAATGCCGTGGACATCAAGGGAATAAGACTACGGTTTTTTGAGAAGAAGTTGCTTATTGTTCGAAACATTGTTACACCTCTTTTTTCGGGGCAGTGATATTTCGGACAAAACCTCTGACTTGTTCCGAATATAAGAGGATCACAAGAATAACGACCACTGCCTTGATTGCCTGGAGAGCAAAGGCAGGTACACCGATCGCATACATGGATTGAGTGATCGCCTGCATCACTAAAGCGCCAATCATGCTAGCCAGTAAGGAGAAACGTCCGCCTGACATGGCTGTCCCGCCGATCACGACTGCGAGAATAGCATCCAGTTCGGTGGTGAGTCCAATATTACTGGCATCCGATGTCCTAACATTTGAACTGGCGACCAACCCGGCGATGCCGGCGCAAAAGCCGCAAAATGTGTAAACCAGCAATTTAATTTTCTTTTCGTCAATACCGCTAAAATAACTGGATCGGAAATTAATTCCTACTGATTCAATGAACATCCCAATGGCAGTTTTACGAGTCATGATCCAGGTGATTGTTAATACAATGGCTACCAGATATAAGGAAAAAGGCAGGATGATCCAGCCTTGTCCAATGAATGCATAGGGTCGGTAGGTAATTTGGACTCTAAGCCCGTTGGTGATCAACTGCGCAATCCCACGACCCGAAATCATCAAAATCAGAGTCGCCACCATGGGTTGAATTCTCATGTAAGCCACCAGAATCCCGTTCCACAAACCACAGATGGTCGCCACGACCAATGCCGAGATAATCACCACCCAAAGGGGCTGGAATGTGTAATTTGGATCTGTGACGAAGAATACTTCGTTCTTAAGTGCAGATGGATTCATCAAAATCCCGGCTACCGAAGCCGCAATCGCCATAGTGGCGCCCACGGAGAGATCTACTCCGCCGGTAGCGATGACAAGCGTCATGCCAATCGCCAGCAGCATGACAGTCGAGCCATTTCGAAAGATATCGATCAGGCTTCCACGCAGATCACCATCTCTGTTTTCTATGGTGAAAAATCCGGGGATAAAGATAAAATCAAAAATCAAAATAAGCGATAAGGCAAGGATTGGAAAAAAAAGCCTGTTCTCTGTAACTTTTCTCCACGTGAAAGATGGTTGGGTGTTTTTTTTCATGCTTCACTCCCTGCAATGGCATGGATGATCGTGTTCTCGTCCACTTCACCGGCGAACTCGGCGACCTTCTCACGGTCACGGAGGACGATAATGCGATGGCTGGTACGCAATACTTCCTCGAGTTCAGAAGAAATGAACACACAGGCTTTGCCCTCTTCTGCCAATGACAGCACAAGCTTTTGGATTTCTGCCTTCGTGCCCACATCAATGCCGCGGGTGGGTTCGTCGAGGATCAGCACCTGGGGATTGGTGGCGAGCCATCTCGCCAAAATAACTTTTTGTTGATTGCCACCACTTAAATTTTTAACCGCCTGGTCTGCTGAAGGGGTGGCGATACTCAGCAATTCAATATATTTCTCCGCAATCTCATACTGTTCTGGCAGGCTCAGATATTGGAACCAGCCCTTGTTCGCCTGCATGGCAAGGACAATATTCTCCCGCACCGTCAAATCATCCACGATACCGGCGGCTTTGCGATCTTCCGGACAAAGCGCCACGCCTCGTTTGATGGATCCAAGCGGAGAATGATCGAGCACCACGCTTCCATTCATGGATATTGAGCCTGAGTCCGGTTTCTCGACGCCGAAGAGGATGCTGGCAGTTTCTGTGCGACCGGAACCAAGCAATCCGGCAAGACCAACTACTTCGCCAGCATGCAGGTCCAGGTCAAAGGGTTGGATCGAGCCAGTCAGTCCAAAACCTTTTGCTTGTAATAAGGCGTCGCTCTTAATATGTTTACTGCTTTCCAATTTTATTTTTGTCATCTCGTCAAATTCAGCGAGACTGCGACCGATCATTTTTGAGATCAAGCTGACACGTGTGATCGAATCGGTTTCATAAGTCCCGACGAGTTTTCCGTTACGTAAGACCGTGATGCGGTCTGAAATTTCGTAGATCTGACCGATAAAATGCGTGATAAAAATAATGCCGACACCGGTAGCTTTGAGTTTCCTCATCACTTTGAAAAGTTGTGCTGTTTCATTAACATCCAGGCTGGATGTAGGCTCATCCAGAATGAGTATTTTCGCAGATGTAACATAGAGCGCCCGTGCAATGGCAACCATCTGCTGAATGGCTACCGTATATGAACCCAAAGGTTTGGTGACATCAATATCAACACCGAGTAAACGTTGAAGCGTCTCGCTGGCTAGTTCATTTGTCTTCGCCCAATCAATCCGCCCCATTTTGTGGGGTTCGCGCCCAAGCAGAATATTTTCCGCAACGGTCAGGTTGGTGCATAGGTTGATTTCCTGATAGACCGTACTAATACCCAAAGCCTGGGCCTGTTGTGGGGATTTTGCCTGTATTTCTTGCCCATCAAAAACAATTCTGCCCGAGTCTGGCTGATCCACCCCTGTAAGGATTTTCATCAACGTGGATTTCCCAGCGCCATTTTCCCCCACCAGACAAAGTATCTCGCCTTTTTGAAGTGTCAAGCTTACATCATCCAATGCCTGCACACCCGGAAAGGCTTTGCTAATATCTTCCATGACAAGTAAATTATGATCCGATTCAGACATACCTGCCTGCCTTTTATGAATAAATACTTCAAGATTGGGAAACGATGGAGTACACCGTTTCCCAATCCATTATATTATATGTCTCTGATCTGCCATTCTCAAAAGGTCAGCAGATCGGATTCAAAAGGTTAGTATTTGCGACCTGCGGCAATTTCCTTCAAATTCGGGTCATCACCATAGAATACACCTTCGATTGAAGGAATCCACTTGGGCAGTGTCTCGCCGTTGAGCGCGGCAAGCGCAGCTTCATAGACCTGCGGAGCGATTAATGGATTACATTCGACCGTCACGTTTAGGGTGCCATCAAGCATAGCTTGGAAAGCGCCAGCAGTGGCATCGACAGAGATGATCTTGACATCCACAGCGGGTACGAGACCAGCTTCTTTGAGTGCTTCGATCGCGCCAAATGCCATTTCATCATTCTGACCGAAGATGCCCTGTACATCTTTGCTTTCCTTTAACCAGGCTTCTGTGACTTGCTTGCCTTCCACGATACTCCAGTTACCAGTTTGGCTATTGGTTATAACGATACCGCATTTTTCTGCTGTCTCGCGGAAACCTTTACCACGATCAATAGCAGGCGAAGAGCCCACATTACCAACCAGTTCCCAAACATTCTTTGAAGCGCTGCCTTCAAGCAGTTTGCACATCTCGGTACCAGACTTGCGGCCTTCTTCAACGAAGTCGGCGCCAACAAAGGTCACATACAGATCTTCGTTACCATCAATGCGGCGATCTGACAAAATGACGGGCTTACCAGCGGCTTTCGCATCCTTAAGAACCTGTTCCCAACCAGCCGCTTCAAGCGGTGAGATGGCGATCACGTCCACTTCGGGGTCTGCGATGAATTGCTGGAAGCCAGCAACCTGTTTTGCTAGGTCATTTTGGGAATCGTAGAATTTGAGGTTGATGCCCAATTGCTGAGCAGTTTCCTTGAAGGAAGCGGTATTGGCAGCGCGCCAGCCGCCTTCAGAGCCAGTCTGAAGGAAACCGATGGTCATATCGGCATACGTCCAAACTTTTTTCTCAGGAGCCGCAGGGGTCGCAGCGGCGCCACCACAGGCGGAAAGCGCCAATGAGGCAACTACCAAAACGCTAAACAGAACGAGCAAATTCTTTTTCATTCTTCTCTCCTGGTAGGATAATTTTTTAGCTTATAGAGATTTTGATACGCTGTAATCAGGACACGCGAAGGTGCCTTTCTTTGACGGGCTAGCTTTCGCTGGGAGTGCTTGCTTGGAGACGCGAATCAATAAGCAGGCACTTCCTCTTTTTAATAGTTTCATTATTTTCCGATCTGCTTACCTCCTTCTTTTCGTTCTTTTCATCAAGGTTCAGAAAAAATCCACATGTTCATTCAATCTATTGAGATCAGTACAAACCATGCATTACTAGCCTACAACTTTGTGATTTGAAAATCCATGAATTCTCATTTGGAGGAGGTGTGTTTTTCCATGGTGAAAACAAATAAAAGAACAGCCATTCGATCGAATGGCTGTTCTTTTACGAAGTCGGTTAATTTTTTTACGATATATTAATATTTACGGGTTGGCAGGATCTCAATGGCATCTTCGGGGAAGAAAATACTTTCGATGGATGGAACCCACTTGGGGATGGACTCGCCATTAACCACTTTCAACGCCAGCTCAAAGAACTGTGGACCGAGCAGCGGATTACACTCGATGGTTGCATTGAGCTTGCCCGCGATCATCGCTTCGAACGCACCCCGGGCGGCATCCACGGAAACGATCTTGATATCCACCCCGGGCCTCAGTCCATACTCCTCGATTGCCTGGATCGCGCCTAGTGCCATATCATCGTTATGTGCGTAGACTGCCGTGATATCCGTTCCATATGTCTGCAGGAAAGCGGCCATCACTTCTTTGCCTCTGGCACGTGTAAAGTCGCCAGACTGAGAATCGATAATTATCAATCCTGGATATTCCTTCAGGATTTCCCGGAAGCCTGTATAGCGGTCGTTTGCGGGAGCAGAACCAACAGTGCCCACGAGCTCGACAATATTTGCCTTACCGTTGACGAGCTCCGCCATAGCTCGTGCCGCCTTGCGTCCTTCCTCGAGAAAATCCGAACCCAGATAAGAAACATACAGATCTTCAGGGACAGCTGCGCGCCGGTCTACCAGAATAATGGGGATTCCGGCATCTTTCGCCTGCTGAAAGACGTCTTCCCAGCCTGTTTCGACGATCGGCGATATTCCGATGATATCCACCTTTTGGATGATGAGCTTGCGGACCGCCTCGATCTGATTGTCCTGTTTCTGCTGTGCATCAGTGAAACGCAACTCCACGCCCAGTTGCTCCGCGGTTTCCTTGATGGAGATGGTATTCGCGGCGCGCCACTCACTTTCGGCTCCTAGTTGGGCATAACCGACGATCAGGTCTTGATAGATCTTCTTGGGTTTGGACTCTGTATCGGAACCAGGCTGAGGTGTGGACAAGGCAGTTTGCTGGGTGCAGGCAAGAGGTCCAAGAAGAGTTGCGAAAGTCACAAATAAAAGGAGGATACGTGAAGTCTTCATCCAATACGCTCCTCGATTTTTTCATCCACTTGTAGATTGTCCACAGAATCCTGGATATGAGGAGCTATCTCGATTTTGGCAGGAATCACCAAGGTCACACAAGTGCCAGTGGTGTATGCGCTTTGAATGGAAAGCCCATATGGTTTTCCATAATATAGCCGGATGCGTTTGTTGACATTGCCAATTCCGAAACCACTTTCGAGCTTGATGTCACCCGAGTCATCTTCCAACTCGGCACGGAGTTGGGCCACTTTCTCGGGTGTGAAGCCGATGCCATTATCTTCCACTTCA
>Ga0180074_1000270_pt1 | contig 10339 bp, 11 predicted proteins | sample EasRiv366_16_10D_FD_121773 | JGI IMG/M metagenome (GOLD analysis project Ga0180074, IMG submission 121773) | Soil microbial communities from meander-bound floodplain in the East River, Colorado, USA - East River metaG ERMLT366_16_10D | ecosystem: Environmental > Terrestrial > Soil > Floodplain ...
ACATTGGTAGTGGCATCAGCAAGTTGCTGTGGTAGTTCACGCTGCATCTGTGCTGTTGCTGCTGTATAGTTAGGAGAATATCCTCCTTGTAATGAACGCTGCCTATCAAGCTGCATCATGGAATTACCATAAGCAGAACGAATAGGACTTATGCCACGCGCTCGAAGTTCCTGAATATCCTGTGGTGAATATCCACCAGTATCAGCAAAATCTGTATAACCACTAACAGCCCTACCTACTGTGCTAGGGTCACGTGAATACTGAAACTTAGTTGGTTCGCGAGCATCGATAGCAGCAATTGTAGGAGTAAGAGATTTTTCACGCCAATCTCTAAAACTTCCCATAATGTTGCCATAATCCTGTATCTGTTGATTAGCAACATTCTGATATTGATTCTGGAAGTTTTGACTGATAGGCGTATATTCAGCTTCTAATGGCGTAGGGCCAGACTGCAATCGTTCATTCTGTTGCTGTTGCTGAGTAAGCAAATCCTGACGCTGTTGATTAGCTTTTTTCTCATCACCCTTAGCCATATATCACCTATAAGTTTTGGACCAGTGCTTTGCCCTTTGTCGGATGAAAACCATAATCATTAAGATGTCTAGCCCAGTTTTCATCATTTATTATAAATGCATGTAATTGGTCATAACCATATTGCTTACAAATATATTGTGATGCATCAAGTATCTTTAATAATGCCTCGCGTCTTTCTGCAATAGTAAATTGACCTGATTTGTTAGTTAATAAAACAGATTCAGCAAGAGTTCTTACCCCGCTTGCTGTTATTATTTGCCCATCTTCTTCAACTACAAATGCGCAAAGATAACCATTCACAAAATCAGGAAATTCAAATTCATTCTTAAAGTATTCCTCATGAATTTTTTTAAGTCGAGGAATATCTTTTAGACTCAAAGCGCGAAGATTCATCTAAGTAAGAGAGTCCTTTACTCCAGTTCCCTTCCAGTAAGCAGTTTTAATAGTGGGCCGAATATCAATATGAACAAAGGTTTTATATAGTCCAATTCCTTTGATTTCGCAGTCTGGTGCTATTGCTTTGATTACTCGATAGAAGTCAAATACTTTTGTTCCAGTTGGAGGACGTAAATCTAATGCCCTTCCTTCAAGATGTTGACTATTCCTCGCGCCTCCTATTTTTCTATTATGTGTAGCAGTTCGATATGCACTTAACACAGTAATTGGATTATCTCCAAAAGTTTCACGAATCATTTCAAATGCAGCAGCTAATTTAACTGCACGAGTAGTTCTCCATATTTCAGGATATGGAGTTCCATCCTTACAAGCTAATTCTTCCCAAGTCAAATGCTTTGATGGTCCATTCATTGCTTTGCCTTAGTGCAATACTACAAGGAATCCAAACTCATGACAGAAAAATCAAATACCTTTGCTCCAGCTGCTAAAGTAGTTACAGTGCAATGAGGAGTTATATTTGCAGTAGGTATTTGAGTAGCATGTGTAATTGTTTGTGAAGTTCCATTAACAGTAAATTTAACTTCTGTAGCACTCATATATTTAACTTCTATTTCATATACTGTATTTATAGCAATCGCAAGAATCATAGGACTAGTATTAACATTTCCTACATTATCAACTGTTACTCCTACCCATCCAGCATCTGGAACATTAGTAGAAAATCTAACCAAACAGAAATTATTCTCAACATCTGTTGCAGGAGTAGCAGCTGCAATTCTTAGTCCTACTAGAAATCTACATGCAGCTACACTGGCTCCTGTTCTTATCTTAAATCTAACTCTAGGTAATGCAAAGCCAGCAGTTAATTCTTCAGTAGAAGTTGTAGTATGCCATCTTATTCCGGAAGAATTTCCCGCAACTGCTCCACTTGTATTTCTTAACCAAGTTCCAGCAGCATCAGAACCCGGTTGAGATTGAGTTCCTGCTAGTGATTGTGTATTAGTAGCAATCCCCCAATCAACAAAGGGATTAACAGCATTTTCAGCCGTTGCTCTAGCTTGATATGTTTTGCGAGGGAATAAATCGCTGGTAACTCCTAATACAACAGTTGCTCCATTTATCCTAGCTTTGAATTCATTGGTAGTAGAATTATACCATACATCACCATTAGAAGGTGTAGAGGGGTCCCCTGCATGAGAACCAATATTTAATCCTGGATTATTAGCACCGGGATTAAATATTTGTCTAACATTATCAGGAAAACTTAATACTCCAGCATCAGTAAGAGTAATTAGTGAATTCTGAACTAATTTACCAGTTGTTGCATCAAATCTGACAAGAGCTTCATCAACAGCAGAAGCGGGACCAGTTACAAATCCACTAACAGAAGCAGAATATGATTGCCAACTAGTTCCCGCATTACGCTCTATTACATTTTCATCTGTAACGAAATAAAGCGCACCTACAGGAGCAACCAAAAATGATGGTTGGTCTGCTCTTATGCCGCGAAGTATTACATCACTAAATCTCATGATTCTGTTCTAAGAAAGAGTTTCAACCATGATGACTTCACCATCTGCAAATATCAGTTCAGGATTAACCAAATCTCCATCAGTTAATACATCCCATGAAGGATGCGTTATTGGAACTACACTTCCACTTATTGCTGCAATATCAGCCTCAAGTAATCCAAATGATTTCCTTAAGAAATCAATTAAGGTATTGATTACCTGATACAGTGGTTGGTCTTTCTGCTGTAGACCTGACTTTAATAGAGTAACTTTAAGTCTATCAAGGTCTGGTAATGGTGTTTCAGGTGTAAATGGCATATTTTCCTATCCAGGAAATTCCGATTCAACAGATTTAGAAAAGATAATAATTTTACTAATTCTAAAAGTTTCATCAATTATAGTAGTTTTAACTTCAAGTTGCATTCTTTGTGATTTGAAGTTAGCTAATCTAGTAGGTTCACGTTGAGTAGTAGCAGACATAGTGAATGGAACTAATGTTTGTGCATCGATTGCATCAAGAGAAAGTAATCTCATTTGTAGTGAGCCAGCACCAGTTAAGCGCATTCTCACTCCATTACAGTGTTGAATTGTTCCTATTATAGAACCCGCTTTACTTCTAGCCATCTATTACTTCCTAAACAAAACCAGTTCTAGCAGTTGGGTCTGGTATTGGTAAATCAACACTAGTTTGACCTGTTTGCCGGTCATATACAGTATCATCAGTTTTACCTGGAACTATTGTGTAGATACCAGATTTATCTTTAATTAGTAACATTGAAGGAGCACCAGAAAGAATTAATCCTCCACTACCAATGATATTTATATCTCCCAATGGAGGTGTAGGAGCAATATATGGTCCCCCTCCGGCGCAATAATCACCAATAAAAACACCATTAGTATTAGTAATTCCACCACAAATAACAAATACTGAATAAACTGTTCCATTTGCATTTAGAGAAGAGCTAACAGTTATTTGGTCAATTGCAAGAGCAGTAATACCAGTTGTAGTATTAGAAAGGTCTGCTGCATCACAACTATTTGCACCAGTATGGGAGGGGTCTCGCATAATAGGAGTCCCTGCACCAGCTTGAACAACAATTGTAAGTAATGGAAATCTTCCAGATGTTGGTGTAAGTGTTATATTCCTGGGACTAACTCCATTACCAGTATAAGTTAATGCCTGAATCATTACTCCAGCGCATCCACCTACACCGGAATCATTCATGCGCCAAAGACTATAATTTGTGCCCGCTTTACTATTTGGATGTAAACCTGCAAAACTATTTATTATTCCCGCTGCTAAATTAGCTCCATCAGAAACTAATGCTGCACCTGTTAGAGGTTTAATTGCATTTCCTGTAAAACCAGGACCTTTAGCCCATAAACCAACAACATTAGAAATACTTCCAACTAAATCAGATTGAAAGAACGAAAAGTCAGCAAGAAAACTAGAATCAATCAATGGATTTATTTTTGGTGTAGAACTACTTTGTCCATGACCAAATGCCCCGCATAGATTAAATCGCATTCCAGGGTCACAAAATGCAATATATTGATAAGTTATTCCAGTATCATTTACTTCGGAGCCTGCATCTCCTACAACAGAGAATTTGAAAGTATCAGCACCAAAATCATACCATACTCTCACATTTGAAACACATCTATCTACACCTCCAATATGCCCCTGTAAACTGGCCCCAAACATTTTATGACCACCTTGAACAGCTCCAGATGTAGCTCTAATCCATAGAAAATGACATGCAGCGGGTAAAGTTATTTCCTGATAGATTCCATTACCTATATAAGTTCCACCAATAGCATATACAGGAGCATCTGGATGAGAACCTAAATAACCCCATGCACTATTACCATATCGACAATTATGAAGATTAGTTAACCTACTAATTGGAAAATCAAATGTAGGACTATCCTCTATACCCCATATTCCAATATATTCTACAGCTGAAAGCATTAAAGTTTGAACATCAGTATTACCATCAACAGATTTAGTATGAGTATGTGACCAGGGAGATATTTCATCTGGTCGAAGCATACCTGTTGGTAAGTATGAAACAATATCATAACCAGTTGCAGCAGTTTGGTCAATAGTAACTAAAACAGCAGCCGCACCGACTTTTCTATAACCTAATTGACCATCAGTTGAACCAGAGTTAGTATTTCTATCAGTAATAATAGCCGCAACTGCTCCAACTACTTGAGCAATAGTATCAGGTGTGGCTAAATCTAAAGCATCAGACAATCCTTCAATAGTTGCTCCAGAAGTTGCACTTGAAACCTGTGAAGTTCCAAGTCTAGTATCAGGTCCAGGATGCTGATTAAGAACACCCTTACCCATTGCAGCAGGTGTCCAATTAACTTGAGCTACTGAATCATTATAGTGTGACCTTATATGAGAACCTATTAACCAATCAATTGGAAAATTACCATCTGTAAATAGTAGTGTAGAGGGGTCACAATTAGCTGGTAAATCTGCATTCATCCAATCATCAAAATCTACTTCTATTTCTGCATCTGAAATACCACTTTCATCTCCAAGTTCAGATAAAGTATGTCTAGTATTTGCACCCATTCCAGACCCAGAAGCATCAGCAAATGATAATGTAAGAACTCCATTTACATAAGCTGCAATTCTTCCATCTGTAGCACCAGAACCATACTTCAATAAAATATCTATTTTATACCATTTATTTATTACAATAGGATTTATTAGTATTCCTTTAAGTGTTTCAACTCCAACTGAACTAACACTATAAACCCTAACTGTTCCATCAGTTTCAATTTTTAGCCTACATCCTGCTAATCCAGATGGTAAACCAGTGCATCTCCAAATTCCTTTATTGGTTACACTTGGAAGTCTTCTAACTCTAACATAGAATCGTTCCCATGAAACCCGAGTTATCAATCCAGTTCGGAATATATCTACATTTAGAGATGCCACACTTACAGTGTTATTTCCTCGTATACTCCATCCAAAACCATCAATAGTTCTAGATGAATCACGAAGCATATTTGTTTTAGGAAATCCTGGATCGGCTCCTTCCCCCACATCTCCTATTTCTCTACCAAATATCCACCTACGTTGTGGAATAGCAGTAGGAGTAGGTTCACCAATAGTTGCACCCCCTCCTGACCTTACAATATTACCAGACCAAGTGAAAGAACCATCAGGACCAGCAGGCCATATAGATGGGGGATTTCCAGCTTGCCCCGTAACTACTTTAGTAAGAATTGTATCATCTATAAATACTCCAGTTGAATTCGGAAAGAGAATTTCTGAACCTGGACCATATCTATCTACAAAATAAATTCCTTTTGAAATTAAGCTCATATCCCCAGAAGGATATGGAAATGGAATTCCAAATAATGCCCCGGCTGCGCGGGGAGTCATTTCAAGCAGATTTGAACCCGCAATTGCTATAGCAGCATTATATTCTGCTTCATTTTGGAAGAATATTACGTAATTTATCCAATATTGGATAACAGCCATTATGCACTTTCACAAGTAATGCGAGGAGTAACTCTTATATCACTACCAGCTATCGGGTTAAATGGAACATTTCCAGCAGGAAATCTTTCAGCCCACATTAAAAGTCCATCAGAATTTCTAGTTACAAAATATCCATAAATAGTTCCTGGAGCATTTATTGGTCCAGTAAAAACCCATTGTTGCATAGCATTGTATAATGCAATAGTTGGACTTCCAGCAATAATACCCCAATTAGCAAAAATGAGAGGTTTATTTGCATATCCCCCACCCGCTATTTCAGTAAAATCAGCAGCAGCAGAAGTCCCTGAAGGAGTAGCATCATTCCCATACAACCGCAAAGTTAATGCAGGTGTTAAGAAATCAGTTAGAATTACAATTTCCCGCGCATCTGGGACAATTAAAGTCATATTTGGTCCGCCCCAATGATGAAATCATCAATCTCCCAAATGGCGATTGTATTCACAAAGAAATCGAAAGACCACGGACCCCAACGTATATTTTTTGGGTCAAACCCATTTCTATAATCAGCGTGCATAATAGTTCTGTCAGTTTTGATAAAGTAAATGATTTGCTTAATAGGGTCATCAAGCACTTGAATTTTTCGCCATTCATTCCGGTCCATATTAAACCAGTTATCCTGTATTTTCCAAGTAAGTTCGGGAAATGCATATCTTCCATTGAAAAGACACATTCCTTTATAAGTAGCAATAATTAAGAAGTCCGAAACTGTAGAACCAGAATCAAGGTGTGTAGCGATTCCATGAACTCCTGTCCCCATTGCATCATCAACGGGTGAATATGGCCAACTTGATGGAACATCTCCATTATCTACCCATGCTGCTGTCTTGGACCGTTTGAACCCATACAGAACATCCCTAAGTTCTGCTGCATTAGTCATTGGATTACCATCAGGAGGCATGATAAGTAATCCATTAACTTGATTTATAGCCTCGGGTTCTCCTAATGCTGAAACACGAACAATTGAAGGGTCAGCATTCTGACCATAAAGACACAAGCGATTATGATACAAACAAAGACCAACACCTGCTGGTATCTCTGTGAAATTCGATAGTAAATGAGACGCATCTAAAAGTAAATCAGCATCAAAAAATGATATGTTACTCAATGTTGTAGTAACATTATCATTTATAGTTGCTCCCGGAATAAAGAATAGTTGATACCCTGTATTATCACCATTGAAATTTTGAATTACTTTACTAGCAACAATATGTCTTTTAGTCCAGAATGCTCCTGTGAAAGTAGGAACAGTGCTGAAAGATACTGATAATAAAGCTCCTGTAGTAAAGTTATTGAGAGCAGTAGGGGGTGAAAGATAACCAGTATCAGTTTCACCAACTACTCCAAATACATGTAATCCTGCATCAGTAAAACCAACTATACCATTAGCAATCGTAATAGTTCCCGCAGCAGTGGGTCCAGCAGCTTTCCTCGCGGCTGTTCCATCACCTTTATAAACGTAAAGGAACTCATTCAATAGCCCCTTTTCTTGATTCAAACCATTTACTACTGATGTCCCAAATGGAGTTATATATGCTCTTCCAGCATATGGTTGAAATCCAAAATCTTCCATTCCAGTTATAGTTAAAACAGGACCAAACATTGTAGTAGCATTTACTACATGGTAAATTTCACCAGCCGTTCCTGCTGCATTTAATGCTAGTATGAGTAATGTATTTCCAGTTTGAGTGGGGTAGTTATAGATTCGTCTGATTTTAGCAATTGGTGTTAATACATCTTGATGACGACCCACACCATATCTAGTTCCAAACTCTCTAGTTCCAAAATATTGAACATTATTGCATTCAGAAAAATGGTCTAAAGGCGTATCATCAGCATCGCCTCTTTGCCAAAGGCCATTGAACTTTTCAATAATAATTGGCTCGTGGTCCCTTATATGGATACCGCTTGATTCCTTTCTTTCCAAAATAGTTTTCTTCTATTATTGGTTATTTTACTTAATTCTCTAGCACAAGTTCTACAACTTCGATTTCCTTGTTTATTTATACGAGTATTTTCTTCATTATATTCATGCCCTTTAGGACAATGAGTAATTTCTTTATTATAGTTACCAAAAAATCTGGTATTTCCCTTAGAAATCAAATCTTGCATATTATCCCAATGAGTTCCCTCATAAAGATGTTCTGGTTCAATACAATTAGTTATGTTACAATTATGACAGGCTTCATATCCATCTTTGACTGGCCTACCTAATTTCTGTTCAAGAATATATCTATTCAAATAAACATATTCTCCATTTATATTGCGACGAGGATAGCCATGACTCAAGCATTCATTACTAAGAATACAAGATTTCATGACTATCCTCTCTTTTCTAACAGTTAAAAGTAGTTATGCAGGACGAGCAGTTGACCAACCTGCTTCAGTTCCATTGGGTGCCCACATTAGGCCAGTCCCAATAGTCAACTTGGCAGTAGCATTAGTTGCAAGTGCAAAAATATTTCCTCCAATTACACCAGTATTACCATTGTGCTGGAGAAGAATAAAATCAGTAGGTTCAGTTCCATCTTCAAGTTGGTCAAACAAATTATTCCACAACTGAAGATTATCAACTTCCTGCTGATTTGCAGATTCACTAATACAAGCTGTAGCATTATTATGGAATCTGCTTCCCTGAATAAAAGCCTGGGTAACAAATCCATTGGCATTTGCACGAAATTGCAAGCCAGTATTAGCCCATGCAAACTCGCAATCGTCAAGAAGAACATCTCCTGCTCCATATAGACGAGCAGCAATACCTGTTCCCTCGAATTTGCATCCATACGAACGGAATCTGTCTGGTGAAACTGTTTGACTACCTACTGATAGTCCATAAGTTCCTCCAGAACCATTTGCAACACCAACATTTATTAGTGTTACATCATCCGCGAGAATTTCTAGTCCATTATGTGCTGCTGTAGCAGGTTCAATGAAGCATGAACCCCTTGGCCCCGCACCCATAATGACAATATTTGGTTTTGTTGCTGGAATGGAAAGATTACCCTCTGCATGTTCCTGTGGACCAAGAACAAGAACATCTCTAGAAATCATTAGAGATAGTGCAGCGGCAATAGTATCAACCCTTCTGATACCTACTCCTGAAGGAGCACCACTACCAACATAGTAGACATTACCTGCAAAGGGTAGACCTATTGCCTGACCACCCCAAAATCCCTGTCTTGCTGTTTTCCAAAAACCTGGCATCATCGTCTTATCCTCCAACTATCAAGTAGCCAACATATCCCACTATAGGATATGCCAAAGGATATTATGCAGGTCTAGCTGTTGACCAACCAGCCTCCGTTGCATTTGACATCCACAAAATACCAGTTCCGATTGTTAAGACTGCTGCTGCATTTGTAGGTGTCGCAAATCTGTTTCCAGAGAAACAACCAGTATTAGCATTATCTTGTAATAGAATAAAATCGGTAGGGGTGGTGCCATCTTCTTGTTCTTCAAAGATGCAATCTTCAACATTTAAATTATTCACTTGTTGGGCATTCGCAAATTCTCCAATACCAGCCGTAGTAAAATTATGAAATCTGCATTTACGAACGTAAATTTGAGTATTAAATCCTATAGAATTGGAACGTAATTGCAAGGCTGTTGCACACCAAGCAAATTCGCAGTCTTGTAAGAGAACATCTCCGGCTCCACGCAAACACGCGGCAACTCCATCTCCTTCGATTTTACACCCAAATGCTCTAAATCTATCGGGACTAGTATTAGCATCACCAACAGAAAGAGCAAAATCTGCTGCGGACCCCTTAGCAAGACCTACATTGATAAGAGTTACATCGTCAGCAAGAACTTCTAATCCTTCTTCATTTATATCAGAGGGTTCAATAAAACAAGCCCCTCTATTTCCTGCACCTATAATTGTAATATTACTCAGAGTTGCAGGAATGCTTAAATTACCCTCAACATGAGCTTGAGGACCTAGAAAAAGAGTATCGCGAGGAACCATAGTAGCCAAGGCTTCAGCTATGGTATCAATTCTCCTACCAAAAATAGGAGAATTTTGTCCTACATAGTAAGCATTGCCAGAAAAAGGATAGCCAGCAGATAGTATTGCACTAGCTGCTCCCTGCTTTAATTCAGGCCAGTAATCGGTCATTTTTCACCATGAATTATACGAAAGTTCTTCTCTTGTAACTACTACGGAATGGCCTTCTTCTAGTTACAGTAGCTTGTCTACCTTTAGTTCCAATACTAGTGGAACGGTCAATTGCAAGTGCTGCAAATGTATTTAATTCATCTGAACGTGATTTATTTTCACCAATAAACCATGCACACAATGCAGCAGTTCTATATTCGAGAAAAACTGCTCCATTTACTACATTGATTATTGAAGTTTCATCAGTTGGAAGAA
>Ga0180074_1000271_pt1 | contig 10331 bp, 7 predicted proteins | sample EasRiv366_16_10D_FD_121773 | JGI IMG/M metagenome (GOLD analysis project Ga0180074, IMG submission 121773) | Soil microbial communities from meander-bound floodplain in the East River, Colorado, USA - East River metaG ERMLT366_16_10D | ecosystem: Environmental > Terrestrial > Soil > Floodplain ...
CAAGGATGAACTTATTCTGGCAAAAAGGAATGTATCCAGGGCAGAAGATTTTTTCAAGTTATTGAAGGATCGCCCCAATGGGGATGCTGATAAGGCACAGGCTGAGTTAAACCTGATTAATGCACGTACCGCCCGTGATCAAAAACAGGCTGTTATCGACTGGTATTTGGGTACTCCAAATGAACTGGACGCGGCAAAGTATCGCGCCGCGCTTTCTGTCGCGCTGGCGCAAGAGGCTGACGCTCAACGCGTCTATGACAACTTGAAGGATGGACCGGATGCCGAGCAGTTGCCCCTGCTGACAGCACAGTTGGATGCGGCGCAGGCAAAGGTGGCGGCTTTCACAGTGACTGCACCGTTTGACGGTGTGGTGGCTGAGCTGAAGGCAAAAACCGGCAGCTCGATCAATGCGGGCGAAATCGCAGTGACCATTGCGGATATATCGAGTTGGCTTGTGGTTACTACTGATGTAACTGAAATTGATGTTGTCAAATTGAAAGATGGACAGCCTGTGACAGTGACATTGGACGCCATTCCGGATGTGAAGATGAAAGGCAAAGTCCTTGCCATTGGTCAGAACTACTCAGAAAACCAGGGTGATATTGTTTACAAAGTCACTGTCGTGTTGACAGATATCAATCCGGTGATGCGCTGGGGCATGACAGCTGAAGTTAAGTTTGAATAAAAAATATCAAACGTCCCGCAGGTTTCGTTCGCTCAATAAGATTTTTTAATAAAACCTGCGGGACGTTTTTTCAGGCGAGGTCTGATGTCCATTTTTACAAAACCTACGAACGGAAACGGCAATGGCAATCATCCTATGATTGATTTGCGCGACGTTCATAAATATTACAAGACCGCTATCGGTGATTATCTCGCATTGAAAAGCGTTGACCTGCAGATTAATGCGGGTGAATTTGTAAGTGTCATCGGTAAGTCAGGCAGTGGCAAAAGCACCTTGCTAAACATGATCACCGGCATTGACCGCCCCAGCAATGGCGAGGTGTATGTCAATAATATGGCAGTGCATGAACTGAACGAAAACAAGATGGCACGCTGGCGCGGAAAGAATCTCGGCATCGTCTTTCAATTTTTTCAACTCCTGCCGACCATTTCGGTGATCGAGAATATCATGCTGCCGATGGATTTCTGTCGAACATACCCGATGCGTGAGCGCGAGAAGCGTGCCCTGTCCTTGCTCGAAATGGTGGAGCTGGCTGACCATGCGTACAAACTCCCCACCGCCCTTTCCGGTGGACAGCAACAGCGTGTGGCAATTGCACGTGCGCTGGCGAATGATCCGCCAGTGATTATTGCGGATGAACCGACCGGCAATCTCGACTCAAAAACAGCCGACAGTGTTTTCGAGTTGTTTAAAAATCTTGTTGCACAAGGTAAGACCATTATCGTCGTTACGCACGATAGCGGGCTTGCCAAACGCACCGAACGCACGGCCTTGATCGCAGACGGTGAGATTGTCAACGAATATGTGGCGAAAGCCATGCCCACGCTTTCACGCGAGCAATTGCTTGAGGCAACCCACACGGCAAAGACTCAACAATATGAAGCGGGAACCATGATCCTCTCCGAAGGTACGAACGCGGATGCTTTCTATATCGTAACCAAGGGGACCGTGGAAGTGATCCTGCAGCGCGAAGGTCAATCGGATGTAATTGCGCTTCAACTCGGACCCGGTAAATATTTCGGCGAAATGGAATTTTTCCATGAGAAGAAACATCGCGCTTCGATTCGCGCCTCTGAAAGCGGACCCGTGGAAGCGCTCGCCGTCAGCTACGATAAGCTCAAAGAATTGCTGGATCAGTCCGAAGTCACGCTTGAAGCGCTGCATCAGATGGCAGACAAGCATGAAGAGGAGCATATCCAACGACGAGGGGTAAAGTCATGACCAGTCGTTGGAAAAAAATCCTGGCTGATTTTTGGGGCAATAAAGGTCGGACTGTGCTGACCGTCATGATGATCGCGGTCGGTGTTTTCGCGGTTGGTTTCAATAGCAACACCAGTTTGTATCTGACAGAAAGCATGGATTCTGATTACCTTTCTGCCAGCCCATCGGAAGCCGAAGTGTATGCAGGACCGTTGAATGATGATCTGGTGCGAATTGCGCGTGAGGTGCCCGGCGTGGAGGCTGTGGAGGGACGCAGTGGAACAAGCGCAAAGGTGATTCGTGACAACGAAAAGAATATTTCGATTCAATTCACCGCCATCGAAGACCCTGCTTCAACAACGGTCAATCAACTTAAACCAGCTGTTGGCGAAACCAGCATACCGCCGCTGGGTGAGAAACAAATCCTGGTGGATGCATCTGCCGCAGCACTTGGGTACAAGCCGGGCGATATCATCCACGTGGAATTGAACAATGGCAAAAAACGGGACTTGGTTTTTGCAGGTTACATCCACGATGTGACGGGTTTTCCATACGCGTTCACTGAGACGATGAATGCCTACGTGACACCCAACACCCTGGAATGGCTGGGCGGGTCATTAGATTACAACGTACTGAAGATCAGCGTCACAGAAAAACAAACCGACCAGGAGCATGTGACCAAAGTGGCACAGGCAGTCGCTGACCGTCTTGAGCGGGCAGGCTCGACAGTGTACTTTGTGTCTGTCTATCAGCCGGGTCACCACTTCGCATGGAGCATTACGCAGGGCGTCTTCTTCATACTCGGTGTTCTTGGATATATGACCGTACTGTTGAGCGGCGTTTTGATCGTCAATACCATCTCTGCCTTGATGACACAGCAAACACGCCAGATCGGTATTATGAAAGCCGTGGGTGGCGGGAATGCGCAAATCTTTGGCATGTATGTGGTGTTGATCTTGAGCTTCGGTGTGGCGGCATTGATGTTCGCCATTCCGCTTGCGAACCTTGCAGCAAAAGCTACCGGCGGCGGAATGGCAAGTTGGTTGAATTTCCATACTGTTCCGTATAAAAGTTATCCGGTCACCGTCATTCAACAATTTATCGTGGCGTTGGTGGTACCGTTGATCGCTGCCATTTTTCCCGTGTATAACAGCGTGCGGATCACTGTCCGCGAGGCAATTAGTGATTATGGCATTGGTGGCAATAACAACCCGAATGTCAAACCTGTGAGTAAAGGCGCGTTATGGATTCCGCGTCCAATACGCCTCTCTCTGCGCAATGCCATTCGGCGCAAGGCGCGCCTGATGTTGACCCTGTTCACTTTGGTGTTGGCAGGCGCCATTTTTATCGGCGTTTACAACCTGTGGGCTTCGTTCGACAAAGTGATGCACGACATTCAGGGCTATTTCATGGCGGATATCAACCTATCCTTTGGGCGCTATTATCGTTTTGATGAAGTGGCTGACCTTGCAAAAAGCATCCCCGGTGTTTCAAGCGTGGAAGGCTGGACGGAAATCTCAGGCACGCTGATCATGGATGAAGAAAAAGAGGGCACACAAATTTTGCTCGTTGCGCCTCCTTCGACCTCAACTCTGATTGATCCCATTATCACGGCTGGTCGCTGGCTGACAACGGGTGACGAGAACGCCATCGTGATCGGCAACCATCTACTTGCCATCTTTCCCGATCTACAAGTTGGCGACTGGCTCACCATCAAGATCGATGGCAAGGAGACCAAATGGCATATCGTTGGCTTTTACTCGATCACAGGGAATGTCAGTCCGCCGCTTTTGTATGTCAACTATGAATATCTGAGTCGGCTCGTAGGAGCGCCCGGTCAAGTCTATTCTCTGCGGGTGCTGACAGACCAGCATAACGCAGTTGCGCAGAGAAGGGTCAATGACCAGTTACAAGCGTTGTACAAATCACGCGGTATTCAGTTCGGCTCATCAGAACTGGGCGAGGAATTTATCCAAAGCCAGAAATCACAGACAGATGTGTTGGTCTACTTTATGCTGGTGATGGCCAGCCTGATCGCGATCGTGGGCGGGCTGGGATTGATGGGCACGATGGGTATCAACGTGCTCGAACGCACCCGTGAGATCGGTGTGATGCGTGCGATCGGCGCCTCGAACAGCGATATTCAACTTATCGTCATCGTCGAAGGGATGGTCATTGGGCTGATCAGTTGGCTCTTAAGCATTGTGCTATCCATTCCGATTACCAACGTGCTTTGTTACGGCGTGGGCGTAGCCGTTATGACATCACCCATGCCTGCGGTCTATGGCGCAAGCGGGATCATCGCCTGGCTAATCTTTATGCTAATTCTTGCATCGGTAGCCAGCGCCATCCCCGCCAGAAGAGCGTCGCGGTTAACTGTGAGAGATACATTGGCGTATGAGTAAACTATAGAGTAAACAAAAACGGGACACGCTTGTAAACGTGTCCCGTTTTGATTCAGGAGCAAAAGTGATACGTTGCGAAGGCATTAGCCCGAAACAATCTCCGACAATACTGGGGATTGCTTCGTCGCAACAAACGCTCCTCGCAACGACATAAAGTTAGGCGAGTATCCCCTCTCGTAGGGTATTGGAGTAAAATCAGGGCGGAGGACTCCGCGATATGCCAATCTACAAGAGTGTTGCTGAATATTATAGCCTTTGGTGGAAAACTTTCAAGGAAATATTCTGGGCGGATATTGACTGGAAAGGCTATAGCATCGAAGTTTTCACTGCATTTATTGGAGGCTGGCTATTTGTTCGTCAAAATGGATGGGGAGCTGTGATGAACAATTTTTTAGACTTTATATTGTTTGTGTTGGCAGTTCCAGGCGGAATTGCAGTGCTTTATAGTGCCTACAAACTTATGATGACACCTGTTGAGATACTCAAAAAACAACGAACTAATTTTAGCGATGTATTGAAAGATACAGAGATTGAATTTGATAAAACATTGAAAGATAAAGAAGTAGAGTTCAATACGATATTGAAAGCCCAAGAACTTGAGCTTGAAAAATATAGTTGGGGAGAAACTGTTGAGTTCGAGGTAACTCCTCGTTCTATTATCGGCATGTCTTGCTGGGCTTTTAGAATCGAGAATAAAAAAAGTTTTGCTTTGGAAAATGTAATTGTAGAGATAACCAAGATTAGAAAAGACCAAAACATTACCCCACTTTCAAAGAAACACCAATTAGGCTATATTGATAAGAGCAACGGACAAATTGAGGAGAAAATTATATATTCTCCTGATGGAACAAGAATTGATATAGGAAAACGAAAAGATTTTGTTGTGACGAGTTCCAGAGAAGACTCAACGAGAAAAGCTCATGTATTTGTCACTTATCCAGAAGAGACTCAGGAATTGGCGTTTCCTTTTCCGTCTACAGCAAAAGAATCAACTATGTCCCAAATAGCAAACATGGGCTCTATTATGGCGCATGCTTTATATTCTGTTCGTCAACCAGAACCGATAGTTGTAATTAGAATTGAAGTTAAAGGAGAGATAAAGACAGAGGATGAGATAATCACTTTGCCGATAGATATTACCAATCTTCAAGTATTTGGAGATGGTTCCCTTGACTTCTATTATGGTGAAAATGAAAACGAGGAAGAAAATGAAGAAAACTAAACCAACTCAACCCAAAAAGCAACAAAAAACGCCCCCGAAGGAGCGTGTCTTGACCAAGAACGACTTTTTCAAAGCCCTCGACAAGGTTATTTCGGTCGTGAAACCAAAATCGTCCTCGAAAGGAAAGTCAAAAACATCGGAGTGACATCGTCACGGTGATTATAGCGGAAAGCATATTCGTCTAGGTAGTGCTGTAAGTACGTGGCAGATACCGAATGATAGACACCGCGAATCCCGTTCTTGCATTGTGACCAAAAGCCTTCAATCGTATTGGTGTGAGCATCACCTACAACGTAAATCTTTTCGGCATGTTGTACAGAGTCATGCTTGTAACCCATCGCTGGCAAAGCGTTATAGACATTGAATTCATCGGAGTAAACTTGCGTACCTGTTTCGATGTTGTTAGCAACAATCGGCAAAATGGTTTTGCGTTGGACATTGGCAACCGTGCGGACTTCCAGCTTTCCGCCGCGTTGTGCCATGCCGAATACAGCGGTTTTGGTCTTGGTGCTACGTCCCCGATTATTCGCCGTTCGTTTGCTGGCGTGCTTGTTCTTTTCATCCCCGCCAAAATAAGACTCGTCAACTTCAACTTCGCCCGTGAATGGATCAAAATCTTCGGAGAGCACATCACGAATTTCTTTGCACATTCTCCAAGCTGTCTTATACGTGACGCCCGTTTCACGTTGAATCTGTTTGGCAGAAATCCCACCGCGAGTCTGTGCCATCAAGTAAATGACATAGAACCAAATGGTCAAGGGAGTCGGGGACTTGTGAAAAACCGTGTTGGCAGTCGGCGAAATGTTATATCCGCAATTGTCGCAGGAATAAGACTTCTTGCCGTTGTCGTGATGGAACAGACTATTCTTTCCACACTTCGGGCAATCAATACGCTCGGGATATTTCTTGTAGCGAATGTAATCCAAACAGACATCATCATTCGGGAAGGCTGTTTGGAAATCCTTGAGAGTAAACTTTTGCATCGGGTTCTTTTTGGTCTTGGTAGTCATTTTGTGAGTTCCTTATGACCATTAGTATATCAAATGTTCTACCCGATGTCAAGGGATACTCACCTAAAGTTATATCTTCCCAGCGACATAATCCAACACATCGATCTTGGTCAGGATTCCAATCGGACGGCTGTTTTCCACAACAATTAATGCGAGACCTGATTTCAGCGACTGCATAGCTTCTTCCAATGATGTTTCGGGTGGGAAAGTTGCGCCAGCATTTTGCACAAGCGCATCGATAGTTTCGTCCTGACTGTGTTCATGTTTTTCGAGCATGTGATTGAGCAAATCCACTTCCTCGATCAAACCCGCGAGCGAACCATCCTTGCCAACCACGGGCATTTGCGAGATGCCATATTGATGCATCACCGCGACCACTTTGCGAATCGAATCACCGAGCGTGGCAGTGTACAAAACTTTATCGGTCTTGGCAATCAACAGATCGCCAAGCGCCGTTTCACCAAACTCCATTGAAAGGAAGCCCGACTCACGCATCCACTTATCGTCATAAAATTTTGATAGATAACGCGAACCCGAATCAGGCAATATCACCACCGGGATTCGATCTGCACCTGACGGAAGTTTACGGCAATATTTGAGTGCTCCTGCAATGGCAGAACCGGATGAGCCACCTGCGAAAATGCCCTCCTGCCGCACCAATTGACGCGCCCACAAAAACGACTCACGATCACCCGCGCGTTCAATGGCATCTACAACAGTAATATCCATCGCGGATGGCAAAAAATCCTCCCCGATGCCTTCCACTTTATATGTCTTGGGATATGCACCCGCAGGTATCTTGCCTTTATTTTGCCAAATCTCAGTTAGGATTGAACCTTCAATATCAATACCCACAATTTGGATATTCGGATTTTTTGATTTAAGATAACGTCCCACACCTGAGATGGTTCCACCTGTACCAATGCCGATAATGACATCGGTCACGCGCCCATCAGTCTGCTCCCACAACTCGGGCCCGGTCGTCAGCTCATGCGTTTTTGGGTTATCGGGATTGTGATATTGATTCGCCAGAATCGCATTCGGGGTTTCGCGCACATAACGCTTCGCCACTTCATAATATGAGCGTGGATCTTCTGGTCCGACCGCAGTTGGAGTAATCACCACCTTCGCCCCATAGGCACGCAATAATAGAATCTTTTCATTGCTCATTTTATCGGGCATCACAAAGATGGTTTTATAGCCCTTGAGAGCTGCTGCAATGGCGAGACCTACACCCGTATTGCCTGAGGTCGCTTCGACCACAGTCCCGCCCGGTACAAGTTCTCCCCGCTTTTCAGCCTGCTCGATGATAAATGCCCCTACCCGGTCTTTGACTGACCCGCCCGGATTCATAAATTCTAATTTTGCATATAATGGAACTGGCAAATCTTTGCCGATTCTTGAAAGCCGTACAAGCGGCGTATTCCCCATCGCTCCCAGAACATTATCGTAGACACGTTTTTCTGAAGACACAGGTAATGTCATTCGCTCTCCTTATTGGTATAAGAGTATTTTACCCCACCAATAAAAAAGACTTCCGAGTTTTTGAAAAACTCGGAAGTCTGCCGCATTTACACACTTGGAATGAGTACCACACGAAAACCCGACGAACTACTCCATGCTTGCGGATTATCATGGCTCCTATCTACAACCCCTGCATATCTCTCATAATGGAGCCATGAACCACCACATAAGGCAATAGTATTCCGTTCATTATCATAAAAATTTGCTTGCCACTCCCAAACATTTCCGGTCATATCTGTCACGCCATAAGGGCTAGCCCCTGATTGATAAGCATTAACGGGAGTGGTATGTTCAATATTACTTTCCACAACGTTTGCAAGACGAGCTATTTCATTTTTATTTTTAGTCACTATACCAAGCTTGTCCCACGGATAACGACCAGCAGGAGTTTCGCCACCCGAAGCCGTTATCCATTCCGATACCAATGGCAATCTGATAATTCGAGGTTGTAAACTAGGATTGACGTAGCGTTCAGTCAATTCATTCCAATGATGTAAAAGCCAGTTGCAATAAGCATTGGCTTCATACCACGTAATACCCACCACAGGATTATCAGGGTTAGAAATTCCAAAGATTTCACTATTCCATTCCCCTGGATTTGGAAGTCCGCCATCTTCGTTTAATCTCTCTTGTAGCCAATCCCAACCTTCAGTTCTCCATTTACCAATAAGAACATGGTCTTCATTGTATTTTGGGAAATTCACCCAATACGACTTTTCAGCGAAATCAGACGCTCTCAAAAACCGTTCGTATTGCGAATTTGTTACTGGGTATTTTCCAATCAAGAAAGAATAAGGAAATCCCGTTGTTACTGGAATCTTGATAAGACGATATAGGTCAAAATCAATGCCGGAAAAGTTCGGGGGCACAAATTCTCTTGGCAATTCCGGTTCATACTCTGCTGTTCGACTAACATTAGCAGGAAATAATTTCAATTCGTTTGCGCGAGCGTGTAAAGATTTGAGCAGTTTTTCATGTGCATTCGGTGTGAAGTAATCCGCATAATGTAATTTCTTCAAACGCTCAAAAGATGGACTGAAATCATCCAAACGCAAGGGGATAATGTAGATCGCGCCTTCAGGTTTCTCATCTGCCACATCCAGAGCACGACGAATTTCTTTGTTGACGTATCCCTCTTTGGTAACAGAAATTTTTGAGAGACAAATAATCATCGCATCGGCATCGCGTGCGGCTTTGTATATCTCCAAATCAAAATCCTGTCCTGGCAGGAGGTTCTCTTCGTCCAGCCAGGGTTCAATCCATGACTCGGCGGCGAGTTGTTTGTATAACTCGCTCACGGTAGGTTTGTCTTGTGAAGCATGGCAAAGAAAGACGCGGAGTTTTCGGGTCATAGGTTTGTTTCCCGCAGAATAGGATGTAATGAGATGATTATAACTGAATGGGTAAACGAAATCTCCCGCCAAAACATCGACGGGAGATAATTCATCATTCAGTATTCTACATTCGTCATTTATTAGTATAACGGCAAACTCTGATCCACTTGTTCTGCCCAGGCGTTGATGCCGCCTTTGAGGTTCTTCATCTTTTTGAAACCTGCGCTGGAGAGGATCTCGATCGCGCGCGCGGAACGTGATCCGCGTTTGCAGAAGACGACCATCTCTTCGGCAGAGTCCAATTCAGACATGCGTTGGGCAACTTCGCCGAGTGGGATGTTCTTGGCGCCCTTGATGGCGGCGATCTCTAATTCATGAGGTTCACGCACATCGAGCAGAAGCAGGTTCGGGTCATGTTCGAGGCGTTCTCTTAATTCCTGAGCTGTGATATCCCAGCCCGCGCCCGCGGAGGTGTCATCTGCATGATGACCAGGGACACCGCAGAATTCTTCGTAATCGATCAACTCTTTGATATCAGCATTCGGTCCACACACACGGCAATTGGGATTCTTCTTGAGTTTGACGAAATCAAAGCTCATATCGAGCGCGTTGTATAACAACAGTTTGCCGATGAGTGGCTCACCGATACCCAATAAAATTTTGATGGCTTCCGTAGCCTGGAGTGTGCCAATCGTGCCGGGCAACACGCCCAACACGCCACCCTCCGCGCACGAAGGGACAAGTCCCGGTGGCGGCGGCTCGGGGAAGAGACAGCGATAGCACGGACCTTCCTTCGCATAAAAGACACTCACCTGCCCATCGAAGCGGAAGATGGAGCCGTAGATGTTCGGCTTGCCGAGAAAGACCGCCACGTCGTTGGTGAGATAGCGCGTGGGAAAATTATCGGTGCCGTCGATGATGACATCGTAATCTTTGGCGATGCGCAGTGCA
>Ga0180074_1000272_pt1 | contig 10294 bp, 8 predicted proteins | sample EasRiv366_16_10D_FD_121773 | JGI IMG/M metagenome (GOLD analysis project Ga0180074, IMG submission 121773) | Soil microbial communities from meander-bound floodplain in the East River, Colorado, USA - East River metaG ERMLT366_16_10D | ecosystem: Environmental > Terrestrial > Soil > Floodplain ...
ACCCTGGCAACTCAACGAACCCGCCGTTTGTTATTGCTGCTCCTGGTAGGATCAGCCCTGCTTTGGAGTTTCGTGATACAGCAGTTGGTCAATACCCATGGAATATTGGCATACTCCACGTTCGCAGAAACAGGCGATAACAAGAACGCGGTAGGATACGTTCTCGCGCTGGCAGCTACAGTATTCTTCTATCTGGCCGCATTTTGGAAGCCAACCAAGGAATTACCTGCAGGGATCCTGGTAATTGTTCGTTTGTTGTTTGGACTGGGTGGCGGGTATCTTCTTTATTGTCAGGCGCTGATCTATGCCCGCGGTGGTCTTGTGGCAACAGTTGCAGGTGTTATTGCCGTATTTGCCTTGATGTATAGGAAGAGTGAAAAAAAACTTTCGGCCCTGCTGCGTATCGGTATTTTTTCCGTTCTTACTGTATTCCTTACTTTGACCGTTTTGCCTAAAATTCTCGAGATATCTCCCACCTGGAACAGCTGGTATCTAACAGCGATGAGCGGGGATGCGTTTTCGTTAATAAATAATCGGGATGTGTTGTTACGAAAGGGTTTTTATCTGGTATCCCAAAACCCCTTCATAGGTGTCGGGTCCGGCGGTTCAAGAGAACCAGTCTCATTATCCGGCTATTATTTTCCCGGATACTTGATCCATAATACTTTTCTGACAGACTGGGCAGAGTTCGGGATCCTGGGTTTGTTCAGCGATATTGTTTGGATTCTTGCTTATATAGGTCTGCTACGAAAAAAGTTCCTGAGTCTGCCTCCTGTTGATCAAATCTGGCTCCTGTTGTTTATCCCCTTGATCGTACAAATGAATTTCAAGAACATAAATTCCCTGGCGATGGTTGTGATCCTGGCGGGGATTTTTTACGAACAATATGTCAGAGATCACCATCCGTCGGTCAGTTCTTAACTTTCAAAACAAGATATGCGCCTGGGTTTGCATTACCATGTCCCTGCCTGTTATCGTGACGGTGTTATCCGGGCACCGGCTTTTTTGGGCCTGTTCATCGACAGCCTGACGGCACACTGTGAATCACTCCTTTATTTCGCCAATTCTCCAGTTGGTGACGAAATGAACATGATGGATTATGTGATCAAGTCACCGAACGTGAAGCTGGTAGATTTGGGTCCACATGTTTCAATTCCAGTTCGGACTGTCAGGGCCGCCTTTCATGTTCCTTCTCTCCTCAAATCGCAGGTAGAGGTTGACCTTCTTTTACTTCGGGCGCCAACCCCACTCTTGCCTTTGTTCTACGCCGTGTGGCGCAAGCCGACTGCCTTGTTGCTCGTTTCAGACGAATTGGCTGGGATCGAAAATCTTCCGCAGCCTGCCTGGAGAAAAGCGACCATCCGCCTCTGGGCGCAATGGAACCACAGGCTGCAAATGCGCTTGTCGAAACAAAGCCTGGTCTTCGTGAACAGTCAACTGCTGTATGAAAACTATCGGGCACAGTTACCAGGCATGATCCTAACGCAGACAACCACGCTCCGCGAATCGGATTTTTACTACCGGGAGGATACCTGTATATCGTCGCCATACCGTTTGCTCTATGCTGGGCGAATCACCCGCATAAAGGGGATCTTTGAAATTGTCCGGGCTTTGTCGAATCTGGTGAAGGATGGATTTGACGTTGTGTTAGACCTAGTGGGAATGCTCGACAACAGCGACCCGATCCTCGAGCCGATCTTGGAATTAGCCCGCTCGCTGGATGTGGACGGACGTGTTCAGTATCATGGTTATAAAACTGCCGGGCCGGAATTGCTGGAATACTACCGGCGGGCCGATATCTATGTCACCGCTTCACAGAGCTCGAACGAGGGGTTTCCCCGCACGATCTGGGAAGCCATGGCAAGCAGCACGCCGGTGATTGCAACCGGCGTTGGTTCCATTCCCGCCTTTGTTTCCGGTGCGGCGGTGCTCGTGCCCCCGAAGGATATCGACGCCCTTACCGGTGCCTTGAGGTCCCTCATTACCGACAAGGAATTACGAAGATGCCTGGTTTCCCGGGGGCTCGCGCTGGCTAAAAGTAACACGCTTGAAAAACGAGCAGAGGAACTGATCACGAAGATGGAAGCCTGGCTCGCTGGAGAGAAATCGTGATCCTTCTTTATCACAACCTTGTGCCGCCTTCCGCGCCGGACGGATATCGACATACCAGCCTGACCTTACAGGAATCTGTTTTTGAGCAGCACATCAGATGGTTATCAACGATCTTCGACATTGTGAGTGTGAGTGACTATATAAAACACCATGCAGGTAAGAGCAACGGCAAAAAGAAAAAAGTAGCCATCACTTTCGATGATGGCACGGCGACGTCCTTCGCTTGTGCGTTCCCGATCCTGCAAAGATACAACGTCCCGGCAACTATTTTTGTGACCACCTGTCATTTGAATGGTGGTGAGTTGATGCCGGGCTGCTACCTGAACGCTGTGTGTTATGAAGAGATCTATTCGGAGCTTGAATTAGGCAGCGAACACTTTTCTCTCGAAACGCCAGCACTGAGGAAACACACCAGGCAGCGGATCGGTACAATGGCAGAAGCAAGTGAGAATCACTTTCAATATGTTCGTCAACTTGCACAACGATATCCATTACCTGCAAAGATCCATGCCTTGTATGGAGGAATGTCCGTTGAACAATTATGCGTGGCAGTAGAGAGTGGCTTGATCGAGATCGGATCTCATACGGTCACACATCCGGATCTGAGCCGTTTGCCCGGCACGCAACAGAAACGGGAAATTCTGGAGAGCAGGCAGATTCTGTCTGACCTAACAGGCAGGGCAATACGTTACTTTGCCTACCCAAGCGGGCAATATGATCGAGAAACGATCGAGCTGGTAAAGAACGCAGGTTACGCTGCCGCTTTTGCCACCATTCCGAGAAATCTGGGAGACGATCCCGCTTTTGAATTGGAACGAGTGGGAGTCTATTCTTCGTCCATGATGAAACTGTTATTGAAGGTGGCGGGTGTTGCAGTCGTGTTGCGTCGTATGGGGGCAAAAGTTGGATAGTTATGAATAAACTGTGGCGCTTGTTGAGGTATGACTGGCCCTTGCATTTCGTCTTGTTATTCACGAACTGGCTGCCGGATAATGTCATTTTTCTTAGACTACGAGGGATGTGCGCCAGCCCATTTTTGGGTTCATGCGGAAAAAACCTACGCCTTGGTCGGAATATTACATTTTACAACCCTTCTTCCATGCACTTTGGAAACCATATTTATATAGCCTATGGTTGTTGGTTCCTGGCTGGTGGGGAAATAACTGTTGAAGATGAGGTTATGTTTGGCCCTTATGTTGTTACGTCAGCTGGGAATCATATGCGATTAGCTGGTTCATTTCGTTATGGCGAACCCGAAAGACTAAATATTTCAATTGGACTGGGAACCTGGATTGGTGCACACACAACAATTATGGGTGGCGTGTCAATTGATAATGGCTCGCTGGTTGCCAGTGGTGCGACGGTTATACGCGGCGAATATCCAGAGAATGTGTTTTTGGCAGGAGTACCTGCTGTCATCAAAAAAGTGATCGAGGATGAGGCATGTTAATGCACCCTTCGATCCTCCTAATCGGCAATTTCTTGTCGGACACCTCGGGTGTAAAGAGTGTGTCCGAAGAACTGTTTGAATATTTACATAAATCATCTGACAGGTGTTTGATAACGACATCCTCCCATCGCAGCCGTATTCTGCGATTGGTGGATATTGTCATGACCATTATTCTTCAACGATCAAAGTACGAAGCTGTAAGTATTGAAGTTTATAGTGGTCTGGCTTTTGTATGGGCGGAAGTCTCGGCATGGTTGCTATCTTGGCTGCACAAACCGTTTGTATTAGCTCTACATGGAGGCGGTTTACCGCTTTTGGCGGAACATTCTCCAGCTCGCGTGCGAAGATTGTTATCCATGGCTGCTGCAGTGATTACACCATCCCAGTATATCCAGAAAGCATTGACGCTGATTCGAGACGATATCATCTATCTTCCGAATGGTTTGAAATTGGAAGATCATTACTTCAGATTACGCACAGATCCAGCGCCTCGTATATGTTGGTTAAGGGCTTTTCACAAGATCTATAATCCTGTCATGGCAATACAGGTCATCTGCCAGCTCCGGAAGGATTTTCCTGACATACATCTGACGATGATCGGACCTGACAAGGCAGATGGCACATATGATCAGGTCGTGCAGATGATCAGAGATCATGATCTTAAAGACCATGTGGAAGTTTTCGGTTCAGTTCCCAAGGAATCGATTCCATCCTGGTTGGATAAATATGACGTCTTCATCAATACAACCAGCCTGGAGAGTTTTGGAGTTGCTGTCATGGAGGCTGGTGCAGCCGGCCTGCCAATCGTGACAACAAATGTGGGTGAGCTTCCGTACTTATGGAAAAACGAGAATGATGCCTTGCTCATCCCTCCAAACGATGCGAATGCCATGGCAATGGCAGTTCGACGAATATTGACCGAACCCGGGCTCGCTGAAAAGTTATCCTGCAGTGCAAGAAAAAATGCTGAAAGATTCGATTGGGCCGTGATATTGCCGCAGTGGGAGCATTTGATGGGCAAAATCGTGGAGCAGCGTCAGAAGTGAGTACTGCGATTATTTCCATTCGAAGAATGTCTGCAATGGATATCAACATGGTTGTCGATATTCATCTTGATAGTTTTCCAGCATCACGTTCCAGCAGACTCGGCAAACCATTCCTGCAGAGAATGTATCAATGGTATGTTGTGCGCCAGGCAGGACTGTCTTTGATCGCAGTTTTAGATGACCGCGTTGTAGGGTTCGTAACTGGAACCCTCGGATGGGGTGGGGCACGTCAACGTTTTCGATATACGTTTTGGCAGATCCTGCGGGGACTTGTCCGCCGTCCAACCCTGCTGTTTTCGGCGGAGATATTTGAAAAGTGGGAGAACTTCATCAAAGGATTGCTTCCAGATCGAAATCAGGGGAAATCTCACCCCGATGCCAGGGGAGTAAAAGTTACCCTGGATAGTATCGCCGTACATCCCCATGCCAGGGGCAGAAATGTAGGAGTGGCATTGGTGAATGCATTCCAGGATGCGGCCCGCGAGACCGGAGCCGGCTATCTCGCGCTGGGAGTTGAAAGTAACAACCGCGCTGCAAGACACCTGTATGAAAACTGCGGGTGGGAACTTGTTTGCGACGATGAAAAAAATAATTCTGCCAACTACCGAAAGCGACTGTAGGAAAGTAAACGATGCCCAGTGTTTATGATCGCATTTATGGGATTTCGCCAGTCTGGCTACAGAACGCTGGTGTAAGTGCCTATGGACTCATTTGGAGGCAGCGCCGATATGGCGGTGATTTTTCGAATTACGTTGCTCAATTCATCGATCGTGAATTCTATTCTGACGTGGACTGGCACCGCTATCAAACGAATAAATTGCGGAGTCTGCTGGTTCATGCAGAAAAGAATATTCCCTATTATCAGGATCTATTCCATCAGCTTGGGCTTGTACCCGTCGATCTACATAATTTTGAGCTCAAGGATCTATCCAAGCTGCCATTATTGGAGAAGGCTACAATACGCGAACACCCCGATCAGTTCATTTCCCCCCAAACCGGCAATCATCTGAATACTTATTATACGAGTGGGACAACAGGAACTCCGCTGGCTATAAAGTGGTCTGTCGAGACCGATCGCTTGAATGCCGCTGCGTATGAGTCCAGAGTTAGACGTTGGGCAAAAGTTGACTATAAAATGAGTCGTGCAATGATTGGTGGTCGTCTTGTAGTGCCGCGAGGCGATGCGCAGCCTCCATTTTGGCGTTATAACCTGGTCGAACGTCAGCTCTACATGTCGGCATTTCATATTTCACCTGCCAATGTACCAGACTATGTACGGGCGCTGAATCGATTTCAGCCTGATTACTTGGTGGGCTATGCATCAAGTCATTTCTTCCTGGCTCGTATGATTGACGAGCTAAAATTGGACATTTATCAGCCCAAGGCAGTTTTGACGAGCAGTGAGAAACTCACAACCGAGATGCGTAATCTAATTGAGAAAGTTTATCGTTGTTCAGTTTTTGACGCATACAATGGTGTAGAAGGGAGTTGTTTGGTTTCTGAGTGTGAAATGCACCAACTACATATCAGCCCTGATGTAGGTATTGTTGAGATTTTGGATGAAAACGCCAAACAGGTTGCTCCCCATCAGGTAGGTGAGGTTGTCACGACTGGTTTCTTGAATTTTGAACAACCTTTAATCCGATACCGTATGGGAGATCTAGCATCTTTATCAGCATCGAATTGTCCGTGTAAACGAGCAATGCCTACCCTTAATGAACTGGTCGGTCGACTAGAAGATGTCGTTATTGGCAGAGACGGTCGTGAAACAGTTCGATTTCACGGGATATTTGTTGGTTTACCCCATGTTTGTGAAGGGCAAATTATCCAGCATACTCTTACGAGGTTTGAGATCAAACTGGTAGTGGCTGAAGGTTTTGATGAGCAGGAAAGACAGGTCATTCACCAGCGATTTGTAGACCGTTTGGGCCCCCTGGAACTGGGGTTCGTTCTTGTTGATCGGATCGAGCGTACTCAAGGTGGGAAGTTTAAAGCTGTTATCTCTCATGTGCAACGTGCATCACAATTAGCCATGCAATGAACATCTTACTCATTAACCATTATGCAGGATCTATTTATCATGGTATGGAATACCGACCTTATTATCTGGCTCGTGAATGGGTTCGGATGGGTCATCATGTAACAGTGGTCGCATCCTCTAAATCGCATGTTCGTACTGTTGCACCACAGATGCGTGGAGCTTTCACTCAGGAAACTATAGATGGTATTGAGTTCCATTGGTTGAAAACTCCAGGTTATGATGGCAATGGTATAAAGCGAGGTCTAAACATTTTGGCGTTCGTTGCCCAGTTATATCGCTACGCAGGTTACTGGGTGAAAAAAAACAAAACAGATCTGGTCATTACATCATCAACCCATCCATTGGATAATCTTCCCGGCAAATGGATTGCACGCAAGGCAAATGCGAAATTAGTCTATGAAGTACATGATTTGTGGCCTTTATCGCTTATCGAATTAGGGGATATGTCAGCCTACCACCCCTTTATTCGGCTATTGCAATGGGCTGAAAATTATGCCTACCGCAACGCTGACCATGTTGTGTCGCTCTTACCAAAAGCTCTGCCACACATGATAACTCATGGGCTATCTCAAGATAAATTCTTCTATATTCCAAATGGGATTGACATAACTGAATGGGGAGAACAGAATACCGCCTTACCTCTTGAACATGACCAGGCAATTAAGGTATTTAGACAGGATGTCAAGTTATTAATTGGATATGCAGGAGCCCATGGCTTGGCAAACGCCCTGGATACCTTGCTTGATGCAGCTGATCTATTACAAGACGAACGAGTTGGATTTATCCTGACGGGTCAAGGACCTGAGAAAACACGATTGCAAGATCGCTGTATCCAGGAAAGGTTAAAAAATGTTCTATTCCTTCCCCCGCTGCCCAAATCTACAATACCCTCACTGCTGGCGGCGATGGATGTTCTTTATATTGGTCTAAAAAGCGAATCGCTATTTCGCTTTGGAGTTAGTCCAAATAAGCTGATTGATTACATGATGGCGGGCAAACCGATTCTCTATGCCATCGCGGCAGGTAATGATCCCGTATCGGATTCTAATTGTGGTTTTTCTATACCACCTGAAAACCCCAGTGCGCTGGTCCAGGCGGTGCGTCAAATGTTGACAATTTCAAAAACCGAATTAGACGCAATGGGGATGCGTGGTCATAACTATTGTACGCAACACCATGATTACCATAATCTTGCCCGAAGATTTTTAAGTTCAATTGTCTGAAGGTCTTCACATGCTCCAACCCGGTGGTTTTGAAGGGGATCTGCCTGGTGACCTATTTCTTTTATTACGATTTCTGGCTCAACCCCACCAACCCGCAAACACGCGGTATTCGTCCGGCTGAAATCCGCCATTTATTCCCCGGCTGCCAGATTGAATTCCATCGTATTACCCTGGCTCCGCCAATAGCCAGGCGGTTGGTGCCCATATCCTGGCAATTGAGTGCTCTTCTAGAGAAACTGCTCGTTTTCAATTCACATTATCTGTCCGTAATCCGACGTTCCTGATCGATCAAATCATTATTCCTATAGAAAGGGGAACATATGACCGATACACTTACAAGAAGTAAACTTCAAACTACCGCAGTCCGTCCATCTCTCAACCGTCACCTTGAGCGGTTCTTCAAGCGCGACTTCGACCTGTTTGCCGCATTCTGGGGCTTGGTTCTGTTAGCGCCTTTCCTTTTATTGATCGCGTACCGAATCAAACGCGAAGGCTCGGGTCCCGTCTTCTACCGTGGTCCGCGCATGGGCAGGGATGGCAAGCCTTTCGGCATCCTCAAATTCCGCACCATGGAGGAGTGCCCTGAAAGTTATGCGGGTCCGTCCATCACCGCGCAGGATGATAAGCGCATCACGCCGCTGGGCAAATGGCTGCGGGATACCAAGCTCAATGAACTGCCGCAGTTATGGAACGTGCTGGTCGGCGAGATGAGCCTGGTGGGTCCGCGCCCGGAAGACCCCGGGATCGCCGCGCACTGGCCCGCGGAGCTGAAGCGTGAGATCCTCGCGGTCCGTCCCGGCATCACCAGCCCGGCGTCCATCCTCTACCGCGATGAGGAAAAACTGCTCAAGTCTGTCAGTGTGATGGATGATTATTTGCGGGACGTGCTGCCCGATAAACTGCGCCTCGACCAGCTCTATGTGCGCAACTCCAGTTTCTTCTCAGATCTGGACGTGCTCTTCCTGACTCTGATCGTCCTGCTGCCCAGCCTGCGCAACGGTTCTATCCCGACCGAGACCTTTTATAACGGCTTGTTCACCCGCTTCGTCCGGCGCTATTTTTCATGGTTCGTGGTCGACACCCTGGTGGTCTTTGCAGCCGCCTCCCTGGCGGTCCTGATCAAGCGCATGAACGGTCCGTTTGACCTGGGGTTCGACCGGGTGCTTGCGATCGCAGCCGCCATCGCATTGATCTTCAGCCTGGTCAACTCCCTGATGGGCCTCGGGCGCATCTCGTGGCGTCACGCCGCAGCGGAATACACCTTCGACCTGGCATTTTCCAGCGGGGTCTCCACGCTGCTCGTCCTAGCGCTGGATCTCCTCTGGCCGACCAGGCCCTTCTTTCCGCCGGGCACCATCATCGTCACGGGCTTGCTGGCGTTCCTGGGATTCGTCTCGGTCCGCTATCGTGTGCGTCTGCTGACGGGCCTGGTCTCCCGCTGGCTGAACCGTCGTAAGCAGGCACGCGGGCTGGGAGAACGCGTATTGATCGTGGGAGCGGGCGAGTGCGGCCTGCTTGCTTCCTGGCTGATCCACCGCAGCCGCCTCTCCCACGCCTTTTCGATCATCGGCATGGTGGATGATAACCCCACCATGCAGGGCTTGAATATCGATGGACATCATGTGTTTGGCATGACGGGCCGCATCCCTGCGCTCGTCGAAGAAAAGGATATCGGCGTGATCCTGTTCGCCATCGAGCAGATCCAGCCCCTGGAGCAGGCTCGCATTTTGAACCTCTGCCGCCAGACTTCAGCACGCATCGTATTGATCCCCGACCTGATGGCCATATTCCGCGAACGCCTGACCCAGTCCTCTGCCGCGCAGCCTGCTTGAAGTTGACTGTACTTGGCCCAATCCCAAATGAACCTGACAAATGACAAATTCAACCTGGAAAGACTCGCTCCTTGAGCCTGGGACATCGATATATGCATGAATTCTGGAAGGACAGGCAGATTTTGGTGACCGGTGCTGGCGGCTTTATCGGCAGTCAGTTGGTTGAAGCCTTACTGGAGCATGGCGCCCACGTCCGCGCCTTTGTGCGGTATAACTCACGGGCTGATATCGGCCTGCTCAAGTTTCTTCGCGACGATCTGAAAAAGAATCTGACCTTGATCTTCGGTGATCTGCGGGATGCGCATGCGGTCCGTGATGCGGTACAGGGCTGTGATCTCGTCTTTCATTTGGGGGCACTGATCTCGATCCCGTATTCCTATCGCCATCCGGCTGATGTGGCTGAGACCAACTTCATGGGCACGTTGAATATACTCATGGCCTGCCGTGAACTGGGTACGCCGCGCCTGATCCATACCTCTACAAGTGAAGTTTATGGCACTGCCCGTCAGGTCCCGATCAACGAATCTCATCCATTGCAGGGGCAATCTCCGTATTCTGCCAGCAAGATCGGCGCCGATAAACTTGCCGAG
>Ga0180074_1000274_pt1 | contig 10268 bp, 6 predicted proteins | sample EasRiv366_16_10D_FD_121773 | JGI IMG/M metagenome (GOLD analysis project Ga0180074, IMG submission 121773) | Soil microbial communities from meander-bound floodplain in the East River, Colorado, USA - East River metaG ERMLT366_16_10D | ecosystem: Environmental > Terrestrial > Soil > Floodplain ...
ACAAACGCAGACGTTCCTTCACGTAGCCCAGCCGCGAACGCATCGTCGCCGCGCCTTCCTCATACCAATCATATTCACTCGTCGACTCGAGCGCGGTCAACTGCGCCAGCGACTCCGCCGCCAAGTCCAACCCACTCCGCACGAACCACTTCTCCGAAATAAAACGGTCATTCGGCATGTTCGACGGGAAGTCATAATTATTGACCGACATCATATACACGCGGTCCCACTCCAGCCCCTTCGCCTTGTGCATCGTCGTCACCACCACCTTGCCGCGATGCCGTTCCGGGTCAAAGCCCGAATCGTCCGACGAGAACCCGATGAAGCGCCGCTCGTTCTTCGCGATCACCGCCAGTTCCGACGTCAACTCCGGCAGGCGCCAATCCGCGTGATCGTCCGCGGCTTGCCTCAGCACCAGCGCCAATTTATGCGCCAGTGCCAGGTCCGACGCTTCGCTGAACACATCCTGCGCCAGCGTCAGCACCAATTGATCGATCGGCAGCGTCACCGCATTCAACCATCTCTGGACATTGACTCGGAACGCACTCAACTCCTGGATGACGTGCTCCGCTTCGGACTCAGCCAAAGCTGTCAGCCAATCATCGGCTTGGTTCGGCGCGATAAATTTCTCCACTTCGCCCACGCGTCGAATCAGATCGCCTACCCCTTTGACCAACTCCATCTTCTCGACATCTTCCCGCCAATCCCTTCGCCAAACCTGATACGCCCTCTGCAGTTTGCTCGCGGACTGCGGGTCTGCCAGATACGACAACAAATAATTCAACGATCCCGCCGCCGCCCGCGTGGTAGATGTGGACGAGATCAACTCGATGACTTCAATATTTTTCTTCTTCAACGCTTCGATCACTTCAATGCCGCGATTGTTGCGCGGCACCAGCACCGCGATGGTCGGCTTCTGTTCTTCTTCACCAAAAGAATCCAAATGACTCTTGATCGATTTGACCACCGCATCCAATTCTTCTTCAGGCGTGTACTTCTTGCTGACAAACCGAATTCCCTCCGGGTTATCAGGCGGGTTTTGTTGCGGGTCCTCTTCAGGTACAGGCACGATATGCGGCAGCGACAACGCAGTACTCACATTTGGATCAGGGTGTGAATTCATCGTCCAATCGATCAAATGATTTGCAATGGCAAAAATAGACGGTTGTGACCGCCCCGACTCGGGCATATCCGCACTAGGATTATTTTTTATAAAATCACGCAACAGATCAGGGTCCGCGGTTGTGAACGTTTCAAAGATGGCTTGATTCGGGTCCCCCACGCGCACCCAGTTACCACCCTCTCCTCGCGCTGAGCGGAGCGACGAGTGCTCTCCGAGGAGCGCAGACGAAGCGCCGCCGCTCAACAAACCCAATATCCTCTGTTGTGACAGACTCGAATCCTGCGCCTCATCCTCCAAAATGAATGGATACCGAAAACGCAGACGCTCTAAAAATTCTTCGTCGCTTTCGAGCAGGGTTAATGCCAAACGAATGAGATCATCAAAGTCCACGGCGCCACGATAGGCAAGGGCGCGTTGATAGTCCGCGTAGATGCTCCAGCCAAGTTCAGCCAGAGGCAACGGGGCGAAAGAGGCATCTAGTTTGAGTCGCAGATTTTCGGGAGTCAGGAGGCGGTCTTTTGCGGAACGGATGAAGGCATTCGCGAGCGAGTCCACCATATCGGGCAATTGCTGACGTTTGACCCAATCCCGTTTTGAATCATCGAGCGACGCGTCGAGATAGTCATCCAAGTCGTGCGACGCCAGCCACGCATTGACCGACTCGCGGCGGATGAAGCCCGCCTCACGCTCGTCAATGATGCTGAAGCGCTCCTCAAGCCCCACGCGCGCAGGCTTCTCACGGACGATATCATGCGCGAGCCCGTGCAACGTGCGCACGCGATATTTGTACAACGCCTGCAGCGGATTATCAAAGAAGCGTTTGATGCGCGCTTCGAAATTATCCACCGCCGAGTTTACGAGCGTGACGATGAGCACTTCCTGATCGTCGTCGAGTGCGCCGCTGTGAATGATCTGCGCCGCCAACGCCGAGAGAATGTGCGTCTTGCCCGCACCCGGCACCGCGGCAATACCCAGCCGCCCGCCGTTATAGCGGAGGATGTTTTGTTGAGAGGGACGAGGAGTGAAAGTAGGTATCATGTTTATTAATATCAAGTGCTAAGTACTATGCTAAGCAGACGGCATCGGTAAATCATCAATATCATTTGAATCCCACTTTTCTGATATTTCAAAACCACTGGGAGGATTGTAGAAATGGTATATAGGATTGTTTTGCTCTTCCAGATATTTAGCTGCTATTCTCAAAGTTATTGAATCGTTTTGTACACTTCGAAGAAAGTTATCTCTTTCACCTTTCTGCATTTCCTGAATTGCAAACAGCATAGCGCGCTTCACTTCTTCATTTGCTTCATCGTGGTACCGCCCTCGAATCTCCCGTCTATCTTGATAATCACCATTTTTGCCCCAAAAAACAAATGCGCGCTCTCTGCAAGCGGGGTGTTTTTGATCGTTCTTTGCAATTGATCTTGTGATACTTAATGCGCGATCATGTATGTTAGGCTGAACATCCAGTCTGATTAAAAGTTCTATTAACAGCATCTCTTGCCAAGGATAAATGTTGTAATTACTTTCTAAGAATTCTACAATTTTGGATTGAACATTCTCACTATCAGGAAATAATGAAAGATAATCAATAAACACATCAGTTGAATGAGGCATTGTTCTCAATCGTCTTAAAACTTCTTCAACCACATGGTCATGTGTGGCTAGAGCCAAATTATTCACTTTCATTTTCTTGAAGCGGTGCACACAATAACGAAAATGCCTATCGTTAAATTTATCTGGATTGGCAATTATTTCGGTAATCATTTCTTCTAACATAGAAGCGGCATTTTCTATTTGTTTTGGTAATCCAGTTTTTATCTCGGTCTCAATAAAATTCATTTGCTGAGCGCTCTCTTGCATTTTCTTCAAGAAAGGAGCGGTTTCCATTATCATGGTCTTTCCCGACGCAATATATAACCCCATATCCCTCAATTGCGAAATGAGTTCTGCTAATGCGCGACGTGCTCCAGGCTCATCCATAGCAAAGATACGCATATCATCAACGTACCTCAGAAAAACATAATTATTTCTCAGCATCCATTTATCTAATTCGTCTAAAAACAAATTACCAAAGAATGAAGATGCGTCATTCACTTGAGGGATTCCAAAGTCTTTATTTCTATTCCATCGTTTCCATAATCGTGGAAGGAGCACCTTTATTTCTTTCAGAACATCATCGTCTATTTTCCCCGCAAACAAATCTTGGATTCTATTATTGAGATGTCTGTGACTAATATGTTCAAAATATGCTGTAATATCAGTTTCGACAACATACGGAAACTTTGTACAATTTTCGGCAACGGCATCTTGAAACTTCAACCATGATTCGACGCCTATTGAAAACATCCTGGTCGAATTTTGATCTCCTGAGAGTCTATTGCTATATACACATGGCTCGGGTTGAAAATGGGGAGCCAAAGCATCTGCAAGTGCTTGATAAAGGATACGATCGTCAATCTTAGGCGCAGCGACTGGGCGAAGTGTAAAACCTTTTTTAGGAATCTCGATATAGGCTGGGGATTTTACTTGATATTGGTTAGGCGTCTCAATTTGAGCCCCAATTAACCCAAGATTTTCATCTAGCGATCGTTCATAATCTCGATAATTGAAAACATCGGGCAGAGTATCGTCCCTCTTATCCTGTTGAATCCTTTTGTATGCTTTATGTAAATCAAGATGGTCTTTCAGTGACATGAATTCTCTCCAGCCTTATTTTACATCTTCTGAGCACCCAGAACTCTTCGGGTCGCATGTCTCTTGCCCGTACGAATGCGGGTTGCCCGATTTCACCCGCACGGTGATAAACCACCGTGCTATTCGTACAAAGCCCGCTAAAGCGGACTGGGTGTGAGCGAGGCGGCTTTAGTCGTCTTCGTGGGGATAGCCGTGGGGTTCACGTGTGCCCTGATAAGGGTATCCCACGGCAGCAATGCCAAACGACTCATTACACCCACGCAAATTACACATCATCTATCCGTTCCATCGCCGCGATCAACGTCCCGTCCGCGTGGTGTTGTTTCTGGTTATGAATATATCGTACCACCGAAGCGAGATTTTTCTCACCAAAAGATAACACCCCATATTCATCCTGCCAATAGAATTCAAAATCAAGTTTGACCACGTGATTGACGTAATGTGAACTGTTCCCTTTCACATCACCGATGAATTTAGCAGGCGCGATCTTGTGCGGAATGGAAACGGCGAGATGCACATGATCTTCGATTCCGCCGATGGCATGGACAAATCCGCCCAAGCTCTGTGCCTTCGCCACGATAACACGGTATAGCTCAGGCTCAAACATCGCGTCGATCAGGGATAGTCTATTCTTTGTCCCCCAAACGAAATGATAATAAAGTTTCCAGTACGGCATACACTGATTTTACTCAAGAATTCTTAACACCTTCAATCCCCCATATTACGAAGAAACTCTTTAAATTGAAAACTGTCAGGTAGAATAAAACTAAATCAACCCGGAGGTGTATCCATGAAAATCAAAACTCTGTCTGCTTTTGGTGTTTGCATTCACCGTGAGCGGTTGTGGAAATGCCGCAACCACTGTCCCATCAACTCAATCTGTTGTTGAGGATCAAGCTAGTTTCCTTGCCGCATTACAGGCTGCCAATGCAACAGCCGAAATTGGCGATTCCGTTACGCAGGATTTCTTTAGTCCTGAGGGGCGTATCATCAACATCAACGGACAAGATGTTCAGGTCTTCGAATATGAAAGCGCAGAAGCAATGGAGAGTGAAGCTTCACAAGTCGCGCCGGATGGTGGTTCCGTTGGCACATCCATAATGATGTGGATGGACGCTCCACATTTTTACAAGACCGGCCGCATGATTGTCCTTTATGTTGGAAGCGATGAAAGCACAGTCAATCTACTACAACAGGTGATTGGTCCTCAATTTGCCGGACAATAATAGTCGCCTGTTGTAACATATCGGTACCAATAGGGGTAACCTAAAACTCTGTTCAACGTCATGTAATCACATATAATACGGACAATGTGAATGAAGAAAGTAGAAATTCACATAAACGGCATCACAGCTTTATCATCCCGCATGCGTAGGCGGGAGGAGGTGCGCCTGAATCAATATCATATCTTCTCTTTCGATGTTTGGAACAATGTTTGAAAAGTATTCAAATCCACCAATTCAATGAGGAGATTTTTTAATGCGTACAAATAAAGCTCGTCTCGTGATCATGGTAGTCATGATCGTTATGCTGGCGGTATTTCCGCTGGCAGTCAGTGCCGATCATTCATGGGGCAGTTATCACTGGGCTCGTACCTCCAATCCCTTAAACCTGAAACTGGGTGACAATGTAAGTTCTGCATGGGACTCCTACCTTGCCACCACATCCAGCGACTGGAGCCAATCCACGGTGCTTAATACCACGATCGTCGCAGGTAGTGTTTCAAGCAAAGCCTTGAGGCGCTGTCCCGCCACAAGTGGACGTGTGGAAGTCTGTAACACAACTTATGGCAACAATGGCTGGCTGGGCGTGGCGTCCATCTGGGCAAGTGGTAATCACATCACCCAGGCTACCGTAAAGCTAAACGACACCTATTTCAATACATCCACCTACAACACCTCTGCCTGGCGTAATTTGGTCATGTGCCAGGAAGTGGGCCATACCTTCGGGTTGGACCATCAGGATGAAGCCTTTGATAATCCCAATCTAGGCACCTGCATGGATTACACTAATAACCCTGGAACTAATCAACATCCCAACGCGCACGATTATGACCAGTTGCAAGCGATCTATGCCCATCTTGATAGCACAAACACGGCTACCTCCGCGCCTGCGGGCTTTGCCAACGCCGATGTACATGCCATCGAGAACTGGGGCGAGAAAGTCAGCGACAATGGTAAAACTGCCCTGTTTGTGAGAGATTTCGGAAACGGTTTCCAGATCTTTACTTTTGTGATCTGGGCTGAATAATCCGAACACCCCATTAAAAATAACTCACCTCGAATGTTTTCGAGGTGAGTTATTTTTAATCACGAAAGTTTTATGGTGCACACTTGCTGCTAGGGTGCGGGGGATAGGGAAAAGTCCACCTTTAGATCATTCAGTGTGAAAGAATTTTGGGTGAACTCCTGCGGTTGATATCCGGGAGCCGAGACCGTCAATTTGATCGTATCGGTATCGTGGAAGAAGATACCTTGAAAAATATAATTTCCGGGTATGCCGGTCTCCATTGAGCCTGAACACTTGGCAGGAAATGCAGATGTATATGAGCTGTGCTCACAGGTAACCAGCGCACCCGCGATCGCGTTCCCCGTAACGGCATCGATCACCACACCATGAATTTCACCCCAGCCCAAATCCCCCACACTGAATGGCGTTGCACTAGATGTATACTGAGTTGCCTTCAAACTGGGAAGATCGAACAGATACAAACCCATCAAGGACGGATCAGTATCACAGGTTCCGTTTAGCGCAACACGATATTGTGTATTGCTTTCCCACGTCCCTGCCGCAACAGGATAAATAACCATATCCGTTCCTTTGGGAATACCCGAGAACTGTTCCTGCTTGATGATTTTTACACTTTTAAAATCACCAGCCATCTCAAAAAATATCACCTGCGAATCCAGAAAACAGGCATCTCCAAAACCTGACCCTTCAATGCCCGCAATATACTTTCCATTTGACGAAGGATACAGCCCGACTCTTAAACCAAGGGCGGTTTCACTTTTATATAAAGAGTGTACTTCCCGACTTAAAATATCTGCGATCCAAAGCTCATCACGAACACCGATCGGTGATCCTGATGGTTGCTGGGCACGATCCCTGTCCACGAAAAGAACATGCTGACTATCCGGGAGCCAGGCAACGTACGGGATCTCATCCCCGGCAAATATCTCCGTGGGCGCACCAGTCGCGTCGCGGATGACAAGCCGATTACCAAACGATACGCCTACACTCCATTGAGCATTAGGAGATGCCACGTCGGTAGTAAATTCGTCCCGGAGAATCTCAAATATCAGGAACGTCTCTGGTCCGCCAGGAGTATTCACTCCAATCGGCTGTATGACATTGTTGATGTAAACCCTTAATTCATACAGACCCGATGGAAGACCCGCATCCAGATCATAAATTGAGATATCAGGCATGACCCCAACGGCACCATATTTTCCAAAATCCCAGGGATCTTCACGAAACAACCAGGGTTCACCATTTAAATACCATTCGCGTTTGATCGTCAAACCTGAGCGCATGTTCTGATAATGCCAAATCGCAAACACTTGCTTTGTGCCTGTTGGGAGCGCAATTCGAGCTGGCACACCGCTCTCATCCAGCGAGACCGAAGCGTTGTAGAACACCGGGTCGGATGAAACCGGTGTAAAGCCCACGGGCGGTAATTCCGCAGTGGCAGAAATTGTCGCGATCGGTGATGCAATACTGTTTGTAGAAGGCGTAGCATCCGCCCGCTCCGGGGCGGGAGTCATCACATCCACATTGAATGAACAACCCGATATCAAAGAGACAACAATCAAGAGGAATATAAATATTTTTTTCATAACCATCCTTTCAATTTTCGTCTATAACGAATGGCTCTCCCCCGATGTTCCCGAAATCTTATTTCGCCTCCCCTGAATTCGCATCCACCAAAAGTACTGAAGTATCGACGGCTTCGAAATCGTCCCCGGTCAGCACATCGAGCAGGTGCAGCATGTCGTTATCCCAGCGTTCATCGGGCGCGCCGCTCACATACCAATTCGAACCGTTATCGGCGAGGATAATCCCATACGTTTTCATCGCCTGCAAAATGATTTGCATCTCTTGTGGAAAACCTGAAATATCATAATCTGCTTTCAAGCGAAAGCGCGCACCCATCGGCGGCACCCCGTCTTGTGCATCGGAAGTCTGATGACGCGCGGGCCAGATATAACCAGCCGTATCTTCGACAGTAAATCGCAAAGCATGTTTAATTTCCCCTGCCGCGATCTCATCATAGCGCGCAAGCCCAGGCAGAATCGGCAAACCCGCCGCGTCAGCAGAAGTCCAGGTATCGGGACGTAATGCGTTTGAGTTCAAGTCCCAGATCGCGCCCGAGCCGCCGCTCCACTGTCCGCTATCAAAACTCGCATCATAGATCTCATACAACGTGCAAGTCTCCGAATCCACCACGAGAATATGACGGTCGCCGCCCGCTTCTATATTTGGATCATCCGGAATCGGATATGGTCCCGCATCTGATTCATCGGGATAATAAAACTCCGCTTCATACTTCGGGACAGTTGATCCGGCCACGATATTCAATGGGATTCCGATCAAGCCACCGTCCCATTCACCCGAGCCGAAGTCCATGTGAAAGGATTCAGTGGCGCCGATGCTCTCGATCCACGCAGCAGATTGAGGATGAGTCGGAAGCGAGTCCACGCGGGCGTTCCAATAATTATCCGCAGGGAACATTGGGCAGTTGGCAATTGTTGGTCCGCTTGTTGGTTGAGGCGGCGCGGTAGTTGCATCAACAGTAGGGATGATTGGAGTTGCACTCGGTGAAATGGGCGGATCGATCGTCGGAGTTCCAAGCGCAGTGCAAGCCAATAAAATGAGCGAAATTGCAACCAGTAAATTTTTTTTGTTCATTTATAAAACCTTCTGAAAAGCACGCAACAATTCGCCGCGTCCCTCGAAACCACTTTCGCCGAGCTCGGCAATTCCCAAATAAACACGTTCACGACACCTTCTCAACAAACCGGATATCAAGCGTGCCATCGCCTCTTTGCTGTATTGGACATCGTCCGCATCTGTCCATTGCCGACCTGCTTCCCAACCTCGACTTAATACATACGGATGCGTCAACGGCTGTGAGAGTCGTTCATACCAGCCGCTTGAACCGGGGTCAAGCCAAAACTGGATAGTGACCGGCTTGTTCATCATCAGGAAGGTATGCGCGGGCGCGACGAGTACCGCGTCCTTATCTTCGGTCTTCCACGATTCAACATAGGACGCGGCGATCACACCATCCTGCAACATGGCGATGTATTCCCTGCCAAGGTCGCCGATACCACCCGTTGACTCCATCGCCATACGGAATTTCTTTACCGACTCCACCAAACTTGCGGCGACGCGCACAGAATCAAAGTTGTCGTGGTAACCAAATCCAACTTGAGACAAAACTTCGCCGAACAATTTTCGAAAGAAATGATCGAGCGGCAATTGCTCACTCTCACGATAAATCAATATCCAATCTCGCAACATGGAATAGCGATTACCCAGTGTGAATGTAATGCGCTCCTGCACATCAGGCTTGATATTGTCAAATGGCGATAGCATGAAATCACGTTGACGATAGATAATTTCCGTCAACAACTGCGCGCGGATAAGATCAAGCCCATCAATGGATTGCATCAACGCATATGCCACGTCAAATTTTGGCGGGTGGATATTCCAATGCGGATGCGCGAGCGCGGCTAAAGTAATGAGCGTGTGCGAGGCAGGTTCATCGCGCAAAGAGCGTGACGGTCGATGTGAACGCCAGGGAATGTTTCTGGCTGCCAGTCGATTTGTGATGGAAAAGCGCAAAGCATCGGAAAGATAAGGAGCGAGAATCACAATTTCAGCAGGTGAAATGCCTGAATTAGAAATCAGGTTCTCGACTTCACTTACTACAGAATCGAGCAATTCTGGATAAAAGCGAGAGGTGATAATCGAAAGCGCATCCGAGCCTGATGTTTGACCTGCGACGTTCGACGCTAAGTTAGGAGCAATCGCCGCTGTCAAACCCTCACTCAAATCAGCTACATTCGCCGACATCACAAATGATTCATCCAAAACGATGTGGTCATTGCACAACTCACGCAACGCCCAGCCAGTGGTCACATCTGCGCCGAGAAAGTAGCGGAAGCCAGCGCCTTCATCATAGATCAGCAATGCTGAGTCAAAACTTGGCAACCAATCGCGTAAAATATCATGCGCGCGCGGACCGTCCTCTTCTACATTGTCGTAGATCAAGTGACGATAATTGCGGGTTAGATAATCGCGGACAATATCTTGAGTCCACAAGACATTTGCAAAGATATCGAGCTGTAAAGAGAAATCCAAAAGATTGTGATCGAGACAATATTGCCGAAAACGATTCGCACAATCCTGTGCATCGGCGTAGACACGTCTCTGTGCCGGGTCG
>Ga0180074_1000275_pt1 | contig 10254 bp, 8 predicted proteins | sample EasRiv366_16_10D_FD_121773 | JGI IMG/M metagenome (GOLD analysis project Ga0180074, IMG submission 121773) | Soil microbial communities from meander-bound floodplain in the East River, Colorado, USA - East River metaG ERMLT366_16_10D | ecosystem: Environmental > Terrestrial > Soil > Floodplain ...
CTGACAACAGCAGTAATCAAATTCGATTCCCTGCCCAATCCGATTCGGTCCACCGCCGAGAATCAAAATCTTTTGTTTATCAGTTGGTCTTGATTCATCATCCATTTCATAGGCACTGTACAAATACGGCGTCTGCGCCTCAAACTCCGCCGCGCAAGTATCCACGCGCTGGAAGGTAGGCAATATGCCAAGTCGTTTTCGTAACTCGCGAATATCGTGTTGCGTGTTTGGTGGTCGAGTAGCCCCGATGCTTTTTCGGGGCGTATCGAGACCCATGTTATATGTTGCGTTATTAGAAAGGAGGCGGGCGAGATGCGAATCCGCAAACCCCATTTGTTTGGCAGCATGAAGAATGGGTTTGAGTTCATCTTCGGTCTTACAATTTCTAATCTCTAGTTCTCTAATCTCTATTTCCTTCATTTGCGCCAGAAACCACAGATCATATCCCGTCGCCTTTGCAATTTCTTCCAACGCCATCCCCTGCTGAATCGCCCGATACACTTTAAATAACCTGTCCGCAGTGGGTATGGAAAGTTCTTCCACATTGTAGGCAATTGGTTCTCGGTTTATGCCGCTTCCGTCCAAAAAGTCTACTCCGATTTCGAGCGATTGCACTGCCTTTAGAAGCGCTTCAGGGAACGTCCGTCCCAACGCCATCGCTTCACCCACAGACTTCATCTGCGGTCCGAGAGTTGGATCCACGCCCGGAAATTTCTCGAACGCCCAGCGCGGGATTTTCACCACAACATAATCCAGCGACGGCTCAAACGCGGCTTTGGTTTGCTTGGTGATGTCGTTGGTGATCTCATCGAGGGTGTAACCCACAGCAACGAGCGCAGCAAGCTTGGCGATGGGAAAACCCGTGGCTTTGGATGCCAACGCCGACGAACGACTCACACGCGGATTCATCTCAATGACCACGACGCGACCAGTTTTCGGGTCCACACCGAATTGAACGTTCGAGCCACCCGTCTCCACACCCACCGCGGTCAGCACACGATGAGCGAGATCACGCAAAATTTGATACTCGCGGTCAGTGAGCGTTTGCGCAGGCGCGACCGTGATGCTATCGCCCGTGTGTACACCCATCGGATCAAGATTTTCAATCGAGCACACCACGACAAAGTTATCCGCCTTGTCGCGCATTACTTCGAGTTCATATTCCTTCCAACCGATGACAGACTCTTCGAGCCACGCCTGCCCAATTGGCGATTCAGAGATTGCACTGCGAACCGCTTCTTGAAGTTGCGTTGGTTCATACACCCACGAAGCGCCTGTACCACCCATCGCAAACGAAGCGCGGACCAGAACAGGATAACCAGTTTGCTTGACAATAGCTTCGGCTTCCTCCAATGAATACGCCGCGCCACCATGCGGAATGGGAATGCCATTTTTCTGCATCGTCTCTCGGAAGAGCAGTCGATCTTCGGCAGCTTTGATCGCGCTGAGTTTCGCCCCAATGAGTTGCACGCCATATTTCTCAAGCACGCCATTTTCGCTGAGGGCGAGCGCGAGATTAAGTCCCGTTTGCCCGCCAACTGTCGGAAGCATGGCATCAGGCTTTTCCTGCGCGATGATCGCTTCGAGCGCTTCGGGTGTGAGCGGTTCGATATAAGTCGCATCCGCGATTTCAGGATCGGTCATAATCGTGGCAGGATTCGAGTTGACTAGCACCACGCGGTAGCCTTCCGCTTTCAAGGCCTTGACCGCCTGCGTGCCAGAATAATCAAACTCCGCAGCTTGACCGATAACAATGGCTCCCGAGCCAGGAACGAGGATCGTGTGTATATCGGTGCGCTTCATAGGGATGAATTAGGAAGTATGAAAGATGAAATGTTATTCAAATTGGATTCTCTCTTTGATATAAGCTGATTTCTTTTTCGGCATCTGGTCGTTTTGTTTCTCGCCATATCTTGCTCAATTTTTCAATATTCATAGGCACCTGCCGAAATTCAATACTGAATTGACTTTCGGTTGCAGTTAAGATGGCATATTCCGCCCAGGGATCTAACTGAAACCCTAATTTCATTCGGTTTTTATCATGGATACGATTTCTGTCATACACACGCCCCACACTGCCAGGTCTAAAGTAAAAGGTATCTCCGATCCGTCGTAAGACCTGCGAATGAACGTGTCCGCCTGTGTATATAAAGGACGAGTCGTCGCCCAATAATTCTTGAAGTTCAGGGTCCGATGTGAGGGGCAAAATATGGTCATCGTAAGATTTAGGTGACCCATGAAAACAAAGCAAACGTTTATTCTTACTAACTTCCATCTCAATGGTTGCTGGAAATTGAGCAATAAACTCCCGGTCAGCATCTGATAGTTTTGAAAGTGTCCAATCACGGTTTTGCCATTGCAATGGCGTCAAGGTTTCGGCTGTGACGCCAGTTAACAACCAATCGTCTGAATTGCCCATTATTGTTGGACAAGCTAAGTCACGCAATAATGCAACTGTATCAGCAGGTTGCATACCGCCTTGGATTGCATCGCCTAAACATACAAACTTGTCTGCGCCTATTTGCTTTATATCAGCTAGTACAGTTTCCAAGGCAAGGCAGTTACCATGAATATCAGAAAACACTGCGATTTTCATTCTTTTGCCTTTATCATTTTAAAGAACTCTCCAAAAATATCATGCGCGTCATGTGGGCCCGGCGCGGCTTCAGGATGGAACTGTACACTAAACACAGGTTTATTCTTCATCCGCAGACCTTCGAGAGAGTCGTCGTTCAAACTTTTGTAAGTGATTTCCACTTCATCTTTATTCAAGTCGCCTTCAGTAACGCAGTAGTTATGATTCTGTGCGGTGATAAGAACTTCTCCGCTTGGCAAATATTGCACGGGATGATTGCCGCCATGATGACCGAACTTGAGTTTGTGTGTTTCTGCTCCTAGCGCACGTCCGATGAGTTGATGTCCAAGACAGATTCCAAACACTGGCACACCACTTTCGATCAATCCGCTCACAGCTTCAACCGCATAGGGCAAACCTGCCGGGTCGCCGGGACCATTCGACAAAAATACTCCATTCGGTTTCAACGCCAGCACTTCATCAGCAGTCGTATCCGCCGGTACAACAGTCACATGCGCGCCATAAGAAGATAAATGCCGAAGAATATTTTCTTTGATGCCAAAATCATACGCCACCACTTTCCACGCTTGCCCTGAGCTTTGTCGAAGGGTTCTACTTTCCACCTTTTGTTCAATCCACTTATCTCCCGCATCACCCTGCCAATGATAGCTCTCCTCGCACGTCACTTCCTTGACCATATCACGCCCGTCGAGTCCACTCCACTCGCGCGCCATCTTCAACAATTCCTCGGCGGATGTGCCCTTGGTTGATAACGCTGCCTTTTGAGTCCCGCCGTCGCGGAGTTTGCGAGTCAACCAGCGTGTGTCCACACCGCTGATACCCGGCACACCATATTGCGTGAGCCACTCAGATAAAGAAAGTGCCGAACGCCAGTTCGACACTATGGAACTTAATGAACGAATCACTGCCGCAGAGACCTGCGGCTTGGCTGACTCATCGTCTTCTAGGTTGATACCCACATTGCCTATATGCGATACAGTAAACAACACACCTTGTCCCCGATAGGACGGATCGGTCAATATTTCCTGATACCCAGTCATACTGGTATTGAAGACCAACTCGAAAACCGAATCCGTTTCCGCACCAAAGGCTTGACCTTCAATGACAGTACCGTCTTCCAAAACCAAAGTCGCTATTTTTTTCATAAACCTTCCGTTTCCAAATTGCGCCGATTATAGCACGGTTGTACAGACAATTTCACTGAATGACCGTCCCGTTCCCCGCCAGCGCACTCGAAATCGGATTCTGGATTCGCCCATCCGCAATGACAACGCGACTCACACCACCTTTCAAGGCTTCCTCCGCGCCGAGCACTTTCTTCTTCATGCGACCCTGCGCCGCCTCACTCGCCACCGCAAGTTGACTCTGCGGCAGCTGCCGAATGAGCGTTGACTCATCTGGGAAATTCTTCATCAACCCGGGCACTGCTGTTAGCAATAACAGAGTCTCCGCATTGAGCGCCGAAGCAACCATCGCCGCAGCGCGATCCGCATCCACGTTAAGAGCCTCCCCTTTTTCGCTGACCGCTACTGGTGCAATGACTGGCAAATATCCTGCATTCAACAACATCAAAAGCAACTCACTATTAACAGTCTCGATCTTGCCCGTGTAATCATCGCGGATAATTTTGCGCTTGCCGTTCTCGATGCTTTGAATCGAATCCTTGCGTGTGGCTTGTATCAATTTGCCATCGAGTCCACACAAGCCAAACGCATTGACGCCCAGCATCTGCAATTGCTCGGTCAACAACGAGTTGACCTTGCCATTCACCGCCATCAAAAAGATTTCCAACGTTTTGCGATCCGTATATCTTGATGTATATCCCGAAGGTGACGTAATCATCTTCGGCGGTGTACCCAATCCTTCGCCAAGTGCATTCGCTTCCGCCGAACCGCCATGCACAAAGACCAGTTTTTTACCTTGTTTCAACAACTCCGCAGCGTCATTACAGATCGCAGAAAAATCCACGCCCTCGGTGCCGCCAAGTTTCACAACTGTAATATCCATATTTCTCCATAATATGTGGTGGTCGAGTAGTTCCGAACGAAGTGAGGAACGTATCGAGACCACCATATACAATTTCATTCGTACTTGCTATTGCTGGTCTCGATACGGGCTACGCCCTACTCGACCAGCAGAATATCTTTAAATCGGATGCAATCCTGCAAACTCCAACCCAAGAGTCTCATCCCAATCCATCATCAAGTTCATGCACTGCACCGCGGACCCTGACGCGCCCTTCATCAAGTTATCGATCGCGCACATGGACACAATATGACCATTGCTCTCGTCCAACTCAAAACCGAGATCGGCATAATTTGAGCCAGCCAGAATCTTCGGCTCAGGGACACGGTAAATGCCACGTTGCTCTTTCACCACCCGCACAAACGGATTTTCATTCGCCACAGCACGATAGGCTTTCCACAAATCCTTGGTCGCCACACCTTGTTTCACTTTCGCATGAGCAGTCGCCAGCACACCACGCACCAAATCCACAGCGGTCATGGTAAGCGAGACGTCTTTCACGCCCATTTCCTGAATCACTTCCGCAGTGTGACGATGCCCAAATGCAGAGAATGTCCGAATCACATTTGCACGTTCCGCATGCAGCGAGCCAGAATTCCCTTCTGCCCCACCTTCTGATGAGCCAACTTTGATCTCGATGATCACAGGTGAAGACAAGTCGATCAAATCCGCTCTGACCAACGGTAACAACGCCAAGTTGCTCGCTGTGGCATTACACCCCACACCGCTCACATAATTTGCCGTCGCCATTTCGGCACGATGGAGTTCGGGAAGTCCGTAAACGAATTTACTTAACCACTCTGGGGCGGCGTGTTTCTCACCATACCACTGCTCATAAAAATCCGCATCTCGTAGACGAAAGTCTGCTGCCAGATCAATAATCTTTGGTGCAAGTTTTACATATTGTTCAATGTTATGTTGAGCCTGTCCATGTGGTTGCGCCAGAAAGAGAATATCAACTGGCTCCAACGCCGCCGGGTCGCTGAATTTGAGCTGAGTCCACTTGCGCAGATTTGGATGGACTTGATACACATATTCACCCAAATGGGAGCGCGACGTTACCTGTTTGATTTCCACATTGGGATGACCCAACAGCAAGCGCAATAACTCGCCGCCGCCATAACCCGAACCACCGATAATAGAAACTGTGGTCATGACGCACGTTCCTTTGCCAGGTTCATTGCATACTCCACGATCTCACCTGCCACATCCACGCCACTCAAAGGCTGCATCGTATGAAATTCCATCGTGTGATTCACTTCGTTGATCAAATAGCCGCGGTCAGAATGTTCGATCAGATCAATCGCCAATACACCGCCACCCATCGCTTGTGCCGCACCTAAACAGATCGACTCAATCTCAGGTGTGATGGGGCATAACTCCCCTTCGCCGCCGCGCGCCGTGTTCGTGATCCAATGTTCAGACTTACGATACATCGCCGTCAACACGCGGTCGCCAATCACGATCGCACGAATGTCACGCCCAGGCTTATCGATATATTCCTGCACATAAAAGACTTGGTGCTGTGTGGAGCCCAGTGTCGCTTTATGCTCAAAGATCGCCTCTGCTGCATCACGGTCATTGACCTTCGCCAACAACCGTCCCCATGACCCCACCACCGGCTTAACCACCGCTGGATACCCAAGTTCCTCCAAAGCTTCCAACGCGGATTCGGGTGTGAACGCTACCACATTACGCGGCTGCGGCAAACCAGCTTTCGCCAGCAACGTGCTCGTGGTCAATTTATCACCACAGGCTTCCGCGACCGCCGCCGTATTCACGGTTGGTACGCCGAACGCATTCAAAATTCGCAACGCATACAAACCGCTGTTGTAACTGATACTGCGCTCAATCACCGCATCATACTCCTGCCACGGCGCAGGGTTCTCCAGATCAAAATGGATCGCGCGGTCATCCAAACGGTCAAAGTCAACGCCGCGTTTTTCGAGCGCGCTGAAGATCCATTTCTCTTCAACGCGCACACGCGAGTAAAGGACACCGATCTTCAATCTTCGTTGCATAACCTACTCGCCCCAATCTTCCTGCTCCATGGGCGCAAGTTGCACCGCCGCAGGCTCAAGCGCAGTGATCTCAAGATCCACGCCGCAATCCGAACACACGATGATCTCACCAACTTCAGTTCCAGCTTCCAACGTAATTTCTGCAGCACATTCCGGACAAGTAACAGTAGACATGATTCATTCTCCTTTTTATTTTTGGATTCCAAAGTCTCCAGACTTTGGGCCTAAGATTTTTCCGACGACTGGAGTCGTCGGATTCCAGCTAATTGATTTTTTACAGATTGGGGACTCGTGCCACCAATCGCATTTCTTTTCTCGACAGATTTCAGCGGATCGAAAACTTGATACACATCCGCTTCAAACACGGGACAAAGTGCCTGATACGCTTCGAGTGACAGTTCATCCATCCCAACCTTATTCTCCCCAGCCAAGCGGACAGCTTTGCCTGCAATCGCATGCGTCTCCCGAAACGGAATCCCCTTGCTCACGAGATAATCCGCCAGGTCAGTCGCCATCATGAACGAGTCAATGGCATGGCGCATTCGCTCCGGTTTTGCAGTGATCGTCCGCAAAGCACCAGCAATAACGGGTAAAATTGCAAGCAAAATATCAGTTGCTGTAAAAACAGGTGCTTTATCTTCCTGTAAATCTTTGTCATAAGTGGAGGGCAATCCCTTGAGCGTGGCAAGCAAGCCAGTCAACATGCCGATCAACGTGCCAGTCTTGCCGCGTGTGAGTTCAAACACATCGGGATTCTTTTTCTGCGGCATCAGGCTTGAGCCTGTTGAGAACGCATCGGAGAGTTCGAAGAAACCAAACTCGGCACTCGTGTACAAAACAATTTGTTCCGAAAGTTTGCTCAGATGGATCCCAATCATCGTGGTGCAGAATAAAAACTCGGCGGCAAAATCTCGATCTGAAACAGAGTCGAGGCTGTTAGGGGAAGCGACTGCAAAGCCAAGCACCTCCGCTAACGCGGCGCGATCTACAAGAACAGGCGTGCCAGCCAATGCCCCAGAACCTAGCGGCAAAATCGAAACTCTTTTGATCAAGTCTGTTAGGCGCTCATGATCGCGTTGTAAGGGATGATAGTGACTCAGCCACCAATGCGCGAGCAAGATCGGCTGGGCGCGTTGCAGATGGGTATAACCTGGCATCAAAGTCTCACCAGCAAGTTCAGCCTGTTCAACCAATGCAGATTGCATATCTTTCAGTGCCGAATCTAAAACAGGGATTGCTGTCAACATCCATAACCTGAAATCGGTGGCAACCTGGTCGTTGCGGCTGCGCCCCGTGTGGAGTTTGCCAGCGGTTACGCCGATCAACTCGGTAAGTCTGCGCTCGACGGCGGTGTGAATATCTTCATCGGAGGGTGCAAAAGAAAACTGCCCCGAAGAAAATTCTTCTCGGACGGTAACAAGCCCGGATGAGATAGAAGCGTGCTCTTCATCCAAAAGAACATTGGCTTGATGCAAGGCATCCGCCCATGCGATGGAACCATCCACATCATGAATCGCCATGCGCTGGTCAACTGGTAAAGATGAGTTGAGATCCCAGGCTTGGTCATTTAATTTTGTTGAAAAACGTCCGCCCCAGAGGGTCATGGTTTCTCCTTCTGTAACGCGACATTTATGTCGCCCATGCATTGCGACTTGAAAGTCGCGCTACACATGCTAATCACGTTTGAACCTCGAATAATCAGGCTTCGGCATATCGATACCCGAAATCGGCAGACCGTTGAGTGCGCGGACTTTCAGACTCAGACCAAAGAGACGAATGAAACCCTCGGCATGACTCTGATCGTAAACATCCTCTTCGCCGAAGGTGGCAAAATCTTCGCGATACAAACTAAACGGAGATTTCTTGCCAGCGGTAATGATGTTGCCTTTATAAAGTTTGAGCCGCACCGTGCCCGTAACGGGACCCTGCGTGGCGTTGACGAATGCGTCGATTGCTTCGCGCAGCGGCGTGAACCATAAGCCGTTGTACGTGACCTCAGCATATTTCACAGCGACCATTTCCTTGAAGTGCATGGTCTCACGATCAATGACCAGCGACTCAAGTTCGCGATGCGCATACAGCAGAATCGTGCCGCCCGGCGTTTCATACACACCATGTGACTTCATACCGACGAGTCGATTCTCAACCAGGTCAACACGTCCGATGGCATGTGCACCGCCAATTGCATTAAGTGTTTCGACGATCTTGGCAGGTGAAAGTTTTTCGCCATTCACTGCAATCGGGTTACCGCTTTCAAACTCGATCTCCACATACTCGCCTTGCTCTGGCGCATTCTCCGGTGAGGTAGAAAGCTGGAACATTGCTTCTTCAGGCTCGTTCCACGGATCTTCGAGCAGACCGCCTTCATGCGAAAGATGCCAAAGATTTGAATCGCGGCTGTAAATGGATTTAATGGTGGCCGTCACAGGCACATTATGTTTCGCAGCATACGCGATCGCATCTTCGCGTGAGCGAATATCCCATTCGCGCCAGGGAGCGATGATTTTGAGTCTGGGATCAAGCGCCATCACAGTGAGTTCAAAACGAACCTGATCATTGCCTTTGCCTGTGGCGCCATGTGCGATCGCATCCGCGCCAACCTCGTGAGCAACATTCACGAGATGTTTCGCAATTAATGGACGGGCAACAGATGTGCCCAATAAATACTTGTGTTCATAGACCGCCCCCGCTTTGAGCATTGGAAAAAGATAATCCGATGCAAACTCTTCCTTCATGTCATGAACGATATACTGGCTCGCGCCACTTTTGAGCGCCTTCTGTTCGAGCCCACGCATATCTTCATCACCCTGCCCCACGTCTGCACAGAAGCAGACGACTTCACAGCCATAGTTTTCTTTCAACCACGGCACGATCACGGACGTGTCGAGTCCGCCTGAATAGGCGAGCACAACTTTCTTCACTTGCGGTTTCGGTTTTGGATTCATTTGTTTCTCCTTGTTTTTTGAAATACAGGAGCCTGCTCCTGCTCTTTCTGTCGCCAGCAAGCTGGCTGATTCCAGATTGGAAAATAAAAAAAACAGCCATCCGAGAAGGATGGCTGTTTTGGTTGACTTGTGCTGATGTTATCGCACTGTTGCGTTCGTTCCGCCGTCAAAACAAAAAACTCCCAACCTTCTCAGGGAAGTGGGCTTCGGACGACGTGTACGCGGAAGTGCAAAAACTGTGAACATGTTGGGCGGTATTCTACTCGAAATGTGAGATGTGTCAATACTTTTGCTGAAATCCAGATTACTACAAAGCCAGCTTGATATAAAAAAACACCGCCTTCGGGTAAGGCGGTGAACGTACAATGCGCTTATCTGTCGGGGTGGAGAGATTTGAACTCTCGACCTCACGGACCCGAACCACTTTCAGAAATTTTGAAGTGTAGTCCACATGGCTAAGTGATTTTTCATAGCCGTGAGGTCACACTTTTCGGGGAGCCGTAAGGACTCCGGTGAGCCAAAAACGATCCATCTTGGGTCGAAAATTGATTTCCGAGTACAGCGATCATACCCTTTTGGAAATTTGACGTTCCAGCGTTTATATTACTGGATCTCAAGAAACATTGTCAAGCATTTCCTTCCACAGCGAACTCAATCCTAATCGAGC